>Ga0114995_10000525_pt1 | contig 26819 bp, 30 predicted proteins | sample ArcticOcean_MG_C_11_FD_87038 | JGI IMG/M metagenome (GOLD analysis project Ga0114995, IMG submission 87038) | Marine microbial communities from western Arctic Ocean - ArcticOcean_MG_CB2_154 | ecosystem: Environmental > Aquatic > Marine > Oceanic | place: Arctic Ocean: Canada Basin | collected... | reverse complement strand
CATTTTAATTGGAAATGTATGTGGCCTGCTGGTGACCGTGACGGGATGCCAGAGGGCGGTAGAAAGCAGTTGTGGACAGGTTATGCTGACGAACTGTCAAGTCCTAAATTTGAAATAATGGAGCAACTTGCCCACGTACAAGAGTTAATAACATGGTGCAAAGCTAATAACGCAAAATTAATAGTTACACCAGGCTTCGATAGAAGATATGATAAAGATTATTTTACAGAATGTCTATCACAGCATGTTAGTCGAAACGAAAAAGGCATGACAGTATCTAAACGTTTAGGCGGACTTATAAAAGGCGCTAGTGACAAAACACATTTAATAGATTTATTTCCATGGGACTTAATGTTTGAGCCAGACGGATATACTACTTTTATAGACTTAGTAATATCAAAAGAACTAACATTAGAAAATAAACAAGATCATTACTGTCAGTTTTTAGGCCGCGGCAGTCCAGACGGATGGATAACACCGTGTTCGCATCCTAGCCAGAAGGCGCATGATTTGTTCGCAAATCAATTATATACACATATAACTAAGGACTAACAAGATGGGCAAAAAACAAAGAAGACTATTAGAAAGGTTTAATATCCTTAGTCCCCCAGTGCAAGAACCAACCCCTAGAGAAGGACCTCTTGGAGATGATGCATTACCTTTTTATATAAATGATCCTAAAAGGCCATTTACCTTTAAACCCCAATCTGCCAAGCCTAATTTTATTCCTGAACTTGCTGGCACATTTAAAGAAATGGATGGCGACAGGTTCGAAAGTCTTGAAAAGAATAAAAAAATAAAAGAGAATAACCCTGAATGGCTCTATCATACCAAAGAAGTTAGATACACTACAAATAGAGATGGATATCGAACTTATGAATGGGATAAAGTAGATTGGCCAAACGCTATTGTAATATTTGGGTGTTCGTGTACTTATGGAATTGGTGTTGATGACGATCATACATTATCAGCATACTTAGAAAAATATTCAGGCAGACAAGTAGTTAACTTAGGAGTAGGTGGCGGCTCAAATAGTTTAATGTTACAAAACAATCTTAACTTACTAGAAAACTTTGGCACACCGTATGCTGTAGTTAACAATTGGAGTACTTCGGATCGTTTTGAATTCTTTGGTAAACATAACCCTTACCATGCAGGTCCATGGGACGGTCTACAAGTTAATGGCCCAAGACTAGACAAAGGACCAAGTGATATGATTGATATTGAACAATTATGGAAAAATACTTTTGCAGATCCGTCCCACGAAGCAGGACTTTCATTTTACGAAGGACAAATGGGCAAATGGTTATGGGAAGGTAGATGTAAATATGCCAGTATATCATTTTTTCCGGGAAGTCCCTTACATCTTGACAAACAATTTATGATTGATAATCAAGCTAGAGATTGTATTCACCCTGGTCTAGGTAATTATAAAGAAATAGCAAAATATTTATGGAAAAGGTTTCAATGAGCGATTATAACGAATCAGCAGATATTGCTGAAAATCAACTAAAACGTATTTCACCAAGTATGTGCTACGCTAAGTGGTCTCAAATGTCTATGCATTTAACTAACGGTACTACACACAGTTGTTATCATCCTCCGTTACATAAAATCGATGTTAAAGAAATAGTAGACAATCCAAGTGCGTTACATAACACTAAACAAAAAAAGAAAGAACGCAAACAAATGCTTGCAGGCGAAAGACCTGAGGGCTGTTCTTATTGCTGGAAGATTGAAGACCAAGGCGGGCGTAGTGATAGGATTTATCGCAGCGGCGAGCAATGGGCACAAAATTCTAAAACTGATATAATTGAATCGTTAGACACTGGTGACGTTATACCTCGTTATGTAGAAGTAAACTTTAACCAAGCATGTAATTTAAAATGTTCATATTGTTCTCCGCACCTTAGTACTGCTTGGGAAGAAGAGGTTACTAAGTTTGGTCCTTACAATATTATAGATAATAAAGGTAAATCTGCTCAACATAATAATATTGAGTATCTAGCAAAAGATGGACTAATGCCACTAAAGGGTAAGCAAGCAGATAATCCGTATGTAACAGCATTTTGGAAATGGTGGCCTGACTTATATAAGAAACTTGAAGTATTTCGTATTACAGGGGGTGAGCCTCTAATGGATGTTAACACATTTAAAGTACTTGACTACATCTATGAAAATCCTAACGCATGGCTAGAAGTTAGTGTAACTAGTAACTTTTGTCCTCCTAAGCCCGAGCTAATGACTAAGTTTATTAACAAACTAAAGAAATTAGAAGAAATACAAATTTGGAAAGATGATGAACGCTTTAATCCTGGATCGGGTAACAACTGGTATGTTAATATGGCATTGAAAAATGTTGCTGTGTTTGTTAGTGTTGATTCTGTAGGCGAGCAAGCTGAGTATATTAGATCTGGGTTAGACTATAGTGTTATGCAGACTAATGTAGATACATTCTTAGCAGAAACTACTAATACAACAATGACATTTATTAATACTTTTAATGCGCTAAGTGTACCTAAGTTTAAAAACTTTTTAGAATATATTCTTTCATTAAGGGCTGAATATAGCAGAGATGCCCAAGGAATCAAATATGTTCCTATACACGACCCTTACAACACACATGACGATTATGAAATACATCCGCGTCAGCGTATTTGGTTTGATATTCCGCTATTAAGAAATCCAGCATGGCAGGCAATACATATTTTACCAGAAGAATTTGACCATTACCTAGTAGATGCAATTGCATTTATGAAAGCAAATGCAAATACTGATAATTTTATAGGATTTTATGACTTTGAAATTGAAAAGGCTGAACGTAACTTAGCAGCGTTACAAGCAAGGAATTTAAGTAGTCCTGAGGCACTTGATAGAAACCGCCGCAACTTAGTTAAGTATTTTGATCAACATGACAAACGTCGAGAAACTAATTTTTTAGAAACGTTTCCTGAATTTACTGATCTTTATAATAATTACTCTTGACAAACAAACTAATAGGTGCTATAATAACATATGTATGATATTGTATTCATAAGTTATCAAGAACTTAGTGCAGATGAAAACTACGCTGCATTAAAGTTACGCTTTCCTATGGCTAAACGTGTGCATGGAATTAAAGGAATACACCAAGCACATATTAAAGCAGCAAAGAAATGTTTTACTAAGATGTTTTGGATTGTAGATGCTGATGCAATAATTATGGACGACTTTAACTTTGATTATGTTGTTCCTGATCATCAACTAGATCACGTACATGTTTGGCGCAGCAGAAATCCTATCAACCATTTAGAATACGGCTACGGCGGAGTAAAATTATTTCCAAGAAAATTAACTATTGATATGGATACAAATAAGCCTGATATGACTACAAGTATTAGTTCAAAGTTTATTGCCGTAGACGCTGTTGCAAATATTACAGCATTTAACACAAGTCCATTTGAAGCATGGCGCAGCGCATTTAGAGAATGTGCAAAATTAAGCAGTAAATCTATTGCGAGGCAAAACAATGAAGAAACTGAAGAAAGGCTTGCAGTTTGGCGGTCCAAAGGACGGGATCAAACTTATGGAAAGTATGCTATTGCCGGTGCTAATGCTGGCAAGGAGTTTGGGCTTTCTAATAATGCTGACCTTAAACTTATAAACGACTTTGACTGGCTATATGAACAATTTTCAAAACATACCATTTGAGGACATAACAAGCTTTGGACAAAAGACCTTACTAGGTACGAAATTGTTCACAGTTAGTTGGATACTTGCTAGATTTTGTAACTATAATTGCAGTTATTGCTGGCCCTATGCTCGCAGTAGCACTCCTGATCACCAAGATTTAGAAGTATATATTAAAACAATAGACAGTATTAAAGAACAAGCTAGGGCAAACGGATTTACTGACTTCCATTTTAGTTTTAGCGGCGGCGAGCCTACTGCTTATAAATACTTTGGGAAGGTTATAAACCATTACTGTAGTGATACAGCTCCTGAATACCAAAGTATCCACATGACGACCAATCTAAGCCCGGGAAGCAAATGGTGGAACAACTGGTTAGAAGCTACGAGCAGTTTACAGCGTAGAAGTATAACAGCAAGCTACCATGCGGAGTTTGCAAATGAACAGGAGTTTGGAGATAAATGTCTTCAATTAATGAAAAATAATGTATATATTACAATCAATCAAGTTATGGTCCCTGAAATGTTTGAAGAGCTTTACGAACGCCTACAGAGATTTGCCGCCAGAGGTATTAATGTTACTCTCAAGCCACAGTCCGATCCTACAGCCTCTCGTGTGGTATCCGGATATACAGACATACAACTTGACAAACTACAAGCCGGATTCCCACAAAGAATCCCAGACGAATTTAAAAAAATAATACCTTTATTGCAAGTAGAGTTACAAGACAAAGCCGGCAACAAGTACTACATAGATCAAGCTGAACGATTTAATGCCTTTGGATTCAATAAGTTTAAAGGCTGGAATTGTAATGCAGGATACCAAGGATGTGTTGTACGTGAAAATGAAGTTAAGCGCAGCTATAGTTGCCATGACGAACCCTTAGGCACGTTAGACGGCGGATTTGAGCTCTTTAAGGCGCCACGTAAGTGTATTACTCCTACTTGTGTAAGCAGTGCAGACAGTAAAATACCAAAGGTAAAGAATGAAGATTGATATTCAAGATATAAAGTTTTGGGCTGATGCTATTCGCAATAGTGAAGATCGTGACCGAACCTTAGAAAGTCTTTGGGGAGGACAACTTCAGTCTAAAACATGGCTAATTGAAACACTTGAACTAAAAACACATATTTCTAATGCTGAATGTGCTATTTTTGGAGGATGGAACGGAGTACTTGCTAGTATGATGTTTAATAGTGAATTAGGAATTAAACATATTACAAGTATAGACATTGATCCTGCATGTGAGCAAACTGCATCAACAATTAATAAGCGCCAAGAAATAGATGGCCGGTTTAAAGCAGTTACAGCAGATATGTGTGATTACGAATATACAAATGATCCATATTTTGTTATTAACACAAGTTGTGAACATATTACACCGGACCAATATAACAGATGGTTAAACAAAATACCCGAAGGTGCAAAGATAGTTTTACAATCTAATAATTATTATGAATTAAAAGAACACATCAATTGTAGTAGCAGCCTTGATCAATTTATTAAGAAGTCCAATCTAACAGATATACTTATAGCAGAAGAATTACAATTACAAAAATATAAAAGATTTATGATTATGGGAACATTTAATGTATAATTACGAAGATATAACTTCTATACATTTAGAAGTCACAACTAGATGTCAAGCAAGATGTCCTATGTGTCCAAGAAGAGTTCAAGGCGGTCCAGAACTTGACAGTTTAGATCTTACAGAAATTAGTTATCAAATGTTTACTGAATGGTTTCCTATAAGTTTTGTACAGCAACTAAAGTTCTTAAATATGTGCGGAAACTTAGGCGATCCAATTATGGCTAAAGATACGTTAGGTATAATGCAATACTTGCGTAAACACAATGCCGGAATGACCTTACAAATGCATACTAACGGGAGTGCTAGAACAGTAGATTGGTTTAAAGGTCTAGCAGACGTAGGAGTAAAAATTGTATTTGGTATTGATGGACTAAAGGATACACATGCACTATATAGAATTAGTACAGATTACGATAAAATTCTAAAGAATGCACAAGCATTTATTGATGCAGGCGGTGACGCAAGATGGGATATGTTAGTGTTCAAACATAATGAACACCAAGTAGAAGCATGCGAACAATTAAGCAAAGACATGGGATTCAAAGGCTTTAGTATTAAGCATACTACTAGATTTAAAGACGGTCAGTTAGAAGTTATTGATGATAATTATAATGTAACGCATATATTGTTACCGTCACAAAAAAGTTTAGAAATGATTGCACCGGCAGAAAAAGCTAGGAACGAATCTATGCCAACTATTAATTGTAAAGCAGTTCAAGATAAACAAATGTATATTGCCGCAAATGGAAATGTTAGTCCTTGCTGTTGGCTAGATTTAGAATGGTTACCACAACATAGTTTCTCAAGAATAGACTATATGACGAAAATTAAAGAATATCCTAATTTACACAAGTATTCATTTACAGAGATCTTTGACAACGGCTTCTTTAACAAGATTAGTAGTTGTTGGACTAGTACTGGACTTAAAGAATGTTCAAAGCAATGTGGTAGTTTTGATAAACTAAACGCACAATTTGAAAGGCATGAACATGAGTAAAACATTTTGTCCTTTACCTTGGATACATTTAGCAACACGACCTAACGGTGACGTTAGAGTTTGCTGTACTGCTAATGCATCAGGTGCTGGACTTAATGATGATAAAACAGTTGGCCTTGTTAAGAAAGACGGTATTGCTATGAATATGCGTAACCATACTATTGAAGAAGTATGGAACAGTGAGCATATGCGTAACACACGATTACAAATGCTTAACGAACAAGTTCCAGCAAGTTGCCGCAAGTGCTTTGCAGAAGAAGATAACGGCATTGTAAGCAAACGTCAGTGGGAGACTAAAGTATGGGAACAACGTTTAGACATTGACAATATTGTAGCTCAAACAGATGTTGATGGAAACTTACCTGTTAACATTCCTTACTTTGACTTGCGCCTTGGAAATCTGTGCCAACTAAAGTGTGTTATGTGCAGTCCACATGATTCAAGTAGTTGGATTAAAGAATGGAAACTGCAAAAGCCTAAGTATACAGATAAAAACTTAATTGCAGAACAAAGTTGGGATGAGGACTTCGATTATACTTGGTATAAGAAAGGAAGTTTCTTAGATTCAATGAAACAACAATCGCAGCACATTAAAGAATTGTATTTTGCTGGCGGCGAACCGTTGCTAATTCCAGAGCATTATGCTATATTAGAATTCATGGTTGATAATAATTATGCTAAAGATATTTGCATACGATATAACAGTAACGGATTAAAATTACCTGATAAGTTATTTGTACTATGGCAACATTTTAAGAAAATTACATTTAATTTTAGTATAGATGCATATGGTGATAAGAATGATTATATACGTTATCCAAGCAAGTGGGCTGATATTGAAAAAAACTTATATAAACTTGATACTAGTCTAGATAATATTACAATAAATGTTGCAGCAGCAGTACAATTATTAAATGTTCCGTATATACACGAACTAGCTGAATGGAAACAAGATCAAAACTTTAGTAAAGTTAATATAATGCCCTTTGGTGGCGGAATAATTAATACACATTTAGTTTACTTTCCTAGTTACTTAAATGTTAGAACATTACCTAAAGAACTTAAAGAGTTTACTAAAAATAATATTGAAAAGTTTGTCCAACGTCAGAAGTTTAATGCAGATTGGAACAACCACGCTATGGGTAAACAGCGTTGGGAAGGTATAATTAGTTATATGATGTCAGAAGATTGGTCAGATAAGTTGCCGCAGTTACAAGACTATTTACGAGTATTAGATGAAACAAGAGGAACAGATTTTACAAAAGTCTTTCCAGAATTAAGGAGTTTAAAAAATGGATAACCAACAACAAGAACGTGCATTGCTTTGGAATAGCCTATGTAATATGGGAGACATGGTAAAACTAAAACTAAAAGTTGATGGACACAGTCTTGTACAACAACTAGAGAAGTTTGAAGATAACTGGTGTCCTTATAATCAAAAGAAAGATACGCACAATAATCGCTGGGGATTACCTGTTACAAGTCATACAGGTGATGTAGCAGAGAATTGGCATTTAAATAGCTTTGGCCACATGCAACGGTATCACGATGTTAAGATGAAAGAAGAAGACTTTACAACACCAACAGAAGTGTACAAGGCTATTCCGCAACTTGCTAGTTTAGTAGATATATTTGCTCCAGACCTCGGGCGTGTACATTTACTTAGAGTAGATGCCGGAGGATTCTTTCCACCACATAGAGATTATCCTGGAGCAGGTCCAGAATATTTTAGACTGTTATGCACATTTGGTAAAGCCCAGCCAGAGAACTATGCACACATACTTGATAAACAGTTAATTTATCCTGATCCAGAATATGTACATTTTATTAACTTCCAAAAAGAACATAGTGTGTTTAGTTATACTGATGGATTACATTCATTAATACTTACAGTTAAACTAAATCAACGTACACATGATTTAATTATTAAACACAGCATGAGCGAATGAAGTTAACCTACCAAGACAAAACAAAAGAAGATTGGTTTCTTGTTAGCTGGACATTAAGCAACAAATGCAACTATCGGTGTTCATATTGTCCAGACCACTTACACAGTGGAAGTACTGGACAGCCTCGATGGGATACTGTTGAACGTTTTGTTAAAGGATTTAAGCAACCTAAAAAGAATATATGTTACCGACTAAGCGGAGGCGAGCCAACATACTGGAAACACTTTACTGATCTTGCAAAGTTAGTTAAACAGCAAGGACATACGTTTACTTTCTTAACTAACGGAAGCCATACTGTAGAATACTATAAAACTATTTCTGAGTTTTCAGATGGATATATTATTTCGTATCATCCAGAATATGCAGACATAAATCATATAATGGAAGTTATACAAAACTCTAATTGCCCTGTGTTTATTAATTTAATGTTAGCACCAGATAACTTTGAACAAATGTTTAATGTTGCAGAAGCATTATATAACTGTTCTGATAATGTTGCAATATGGCCAAAGATTATTCTTGACAAATCAAATATTGATGCTATAACTAATACACCTTACAACTATTCTCAAGAACAATTAGATACAATAAAGAAATGGCCTTTCTTTAGACCATTGCCTGATAGTAATCTTCATAGAGGAGGATTACTTTTAGATGATAAACCAGTAACAGCAAATGATTTAATTAGTACTGATCGAAATAAATTCCAAGGTTGGAAATGCTGGGCAGGACTGCATATGATTAACATTGATATGTGGGGAAACATGTATAGAGCTGATTGTCAAGAAGGCGGACCTTTAGGAAACATTGAACGCTATAAATTACCAAAAGAAACTATTATTTGTGGCAAACAATCTTGTGCATGTTTAAGTGATATCTATTTAAGAAAAGAGACTGCTTAGTTCAGGGCATACATCATGTATACTTGTATTCCTAATACTATCTAATTTATTTGTATAATTAATAAACGCAGCTAATTGTTTATCATTCTTAACGTGTTTATAATTAGTGCCATTTAAAATATGTTGAGGTAAAATTGTAGGATTAAGATATGCTGGTGTTGTTACAACATTAGTTAAATATATTTCGTAATTGTCTTTTTTAACACTATCAAACCATGTTTGCATTTCTTGTAGATGACAAACATTATATGTCATTACAGTACCAGCAAAAATAACACGATCCATTTTATTAAAATGTTCTAAGTTCTCTACAAGTTGTTGAAACGGAAAGTTTTCGCCGCCACGAATATATTCGTATAGTTTACCAGTTCCTTCAATACTAATATGCCATTTAGTTTCTTTAAACTGTAATGCAAGTTTGTCAAACTCCTCATCAACTACAGTTCCATTAGTGCTAATATCAAGTGTAATGTTTTTAGCAAGACCTAAATTAATTAGATAATGCATAATTAATTTATTAGCAGGCTCCATATAAGGCTCACCGCCTTTAATGTTTACGTATTGTAAATTTTTAAAATACTCTGGATAATCAAATAATCGATCAATTATGCTGCTAGGCACAACTCTATAACCAAATTCTGGATCATGAATAGGACGATCAATTCCCATGCCTGATAATTTTATATCTTCTTTAACCCATGCTGTAGAGTTAATGCCGCTGCACATTCTACATTTTAAGTTACACAAATTGCTCATATTAAATTCTAAAAAATAAATGTCGTTTTTATTTTTTGATTCTTCTTTAACAATAGGATTAAGAACTTGTTCAAAAAACTTACGTCTACTGTGACCATTAACTTTTTCTTTCTTAACACATTGTATACAGTTACTTGGCAAACTACCTTGTTCAACAATTTGTTGTGTAGCAATTAATCCAGGATCCTCAAAGATCTCTGGTAATGTATTTTTAAGTAAATTGCCGTGCCTGCCAGTGTATACGCAATCAGGAACAACATCGCCGTTGAATCTAATACTTAAAGCATGTCGAGGAGCTAAACAACTCATAATTTAGATTCCTGTATTATGTTTAATTTATCATCAAACACACAGATAAAATGTTCTTGGGTTTTCATGTGATATGTAATTATAGTTATTTGATTGTTGTAAATAATTGGTCTACCAAACATTATATCTTCAAAGTATTTTTCTTTAATAATATTGCCGTTTCCATCAATAACTAGTATAGGACAGCTAGGAGTTCCACTTGGAAAGAAGTAAGCATGGTTGTTAAATTCAACTCCGCACCTAAATCTATATTTCCCGCCAAACTCTAATCCAATATCAAATTGGTAACTTTGTTTAGTTACGGTATTAAATACTAACCCCCTGTTACTATTAAGCGGGAGTAATTCATCACCATACGGTACAGCAACAATATTATCACCTAGCATAACACCGCAGTTGTACTTCTTAGCAAAGTCTACTCCGTTGATAGTGTGATATTGTGCAGTATTTGTTTTTGTATCAAATTCCACAATAGTATTAAGTCCGGGATCTTCACCAAATGGTAAACTGTATAGTGTAGTGCCTTTAACAATAATGTCTGTATACTTTCGTGTAATAGTTGGATCAATATCTAATTCATAACTATCAAACCATGAGCCATTAAAACTTAGTAGTGATGTGTACCCCGGCTCGTCACCTCTAGGCATACTCCAATAACGTCCATTACAATATACTGTACCCATGTGTAACTTTTTTCCGTTGTGCGGAAGCTTGTGTACTGTTACTTCGTTGTCTCGAATATAGATAGCATTGTTAGTTTCTTCGTAACCTAATGGAAAACTAAATGCAGTATCGCCATATGTGGTATTGGGTTCTCCTCCATGGTTTGTTGCTACGCTATAAAACTGTCCTTTACCTGTAAATGGTAGCTTATGGTAAATGGCTTGATTATCTTTTAGTTGGACTACAATATTAAACTCGTCATAAATGCCATACGGAATAAACCAAACACTATCGTCAACAACAGCAGTAGCATTTATTTTGCTCGTAACTGGCGGTAAATCTAAATTAACATAGTTACTATCAGACCATACACTGCTATACTCTTTACATCGCTCAGTTGCAAACGGTGGCGACAATAACGCACCCTTGTATTCTTCTAATATCAAGTGTTTAATATTTGCTTCTTTGTAAAAGTCTTGGAACGCTTTATACATTATTTAAATCCAAAGTATGTATTACTTTTTCTATCTTAGTATCAAACACTAGAACAGTTTGGAATGTTTCGCTTTCTCCATACGGAAATGCAAAAATTACATCATTGATTATTACGCAGTTATTGTACTTTTCAATAGTAGTTGAATCACTAAAGTACTCTCCGATATCTATAGTATAATGCGAATCATCACTTGTGTCAACCACTAATATTTCAGCAAGGTCACCTTGACTTTTCCAAGTATCTAACGGTTCACAAACACATCCGCCTCTAGGAATATAGTATATCTTACCTGCACTATTTTCAACACCTGTAAAGTATTTTTTACTTTCTTTGCCTATACCTAAATCTTTAGTATACCATTTATCAAAATAACTATCAATAATAAGCATTTCGCTCCAGTCTTCATCATGTCCTGCAGGAGGAAAATAAATCTTACCATTACGTGCAACTGTATGACTGTAATACATTCTGCTAGTTTGTGTTAGTCCTGTACGTTCACTATGCCAATCTGTTCCGTCAAACTTTAATAAGATATCCCAGTTTGAATTTTCACTATACGGCGGAGCATATAATGTACGTCCTACTTTAGCCAACGTAGTAAACTTTTTATTTGTTAATTCTCTATCAACTAAGTCTGGCCAATGCTCGCTCATGTCAATAAGATTGTACGTTGAGTCACTACATTTGTACTCAATGCCGTGTTGAAACATTTCAATCTTCCAAGATTCGCCACGTGGTACTCCGTAGATGATGCCGTCTATCATCTGTGTAGTATGCCATTTTTTACAATCTTCAAAAGGTACATCTATATGTACATGTTGTATTGAATGGTCATCTAAGTTAATGTGCATGGCCCAACTAAACGGATCATGTTCGCCGTAAGGAAGTGCCACAATCTCGTTGCCATGTATATGACCTTGTATATACTTGCCTTTGCCTTTAGGAGATATTTCAATATATTCTACTTCATCTGTTTCAGTATTAACAATTAATATTTTACTTTCATTGTAAGGCAAAAAATATATAAGATGTCGATATACAATTCCGTTTTGCCATTTTTCAAAACTATCATCTACATCAAGTTTAATTTTTGTAATATCATACGTAGTTGGATCCATTTTAAGCATGTAGTCGATGGATGCAGTTAAGCCGTATGGCGGAATATAAAGCATTCCGTTGCTACCTATCGTAGCGTAACTAAAGGATTGCGGTGTCAAATTTATCTCCAAATGCACTTGTTAAGTCTGAATGTAGTTTATTCATAATCTGTTCTTTGGAATATATGCCAATGTTGTCCCAGTCAACCATGCGCATCTTATCACCATCAACCATAATATTACTTAGCACCCAATCAAAATGTGCATACGGAGATGTTTCTTCAATATTGTCTAAACAAAAATTATATACTTTTTTAATAAATTCAGGTGTGTGTTCAAATTTACTTGCAGGTGTGCCAAGTACTTTTTTAACATCAAGAAACTGACTAGTTTCCTCAGACCCCCAATCAATAACATATCCTGGTAAAATTTTATTCATAATAACTACGTGCTGTTCTAATCTTTCTGGTTCTACAGTAATCCAAACTTTACGAAACCTATCACTAAGTTCATAAACTTTTCTACCTTTTTCTTTATTTTCTTTAATTAACATCATTATACTAAGTTCTCTAATATCCATTCTACGTTTGCTGGGTGCGCAATAAGATGTGAACGAGTTATAGATCCTTTATTATGTGTGTTATGCGTAATACTAGTATTAATGAGATATGCTTTTCCTACCTTAAGATTGTATCCGGTCTCCCCCCAATAGAACATAGCATCCTCGTTGGTTATAATAGGAATATGTATTCTATACATACTGCTACCAACTTCTGTATCTTCATGAGGATCAATCTTTGCTCCGGCATCGTGTATTGTTATTCTAGACCAAGAAAGAAAATCCTCGCCATATAAATCAAACAGTTCTTTAAAATACCCAAACTTATATCGTTCCATAACTTTCATTTGACTTCCAAACACAAAATCATCAACTAACGTCTCTGGATACAAATTTGGTCGTGCAGCATATTTAGGTGGTATAGGCAAGTCTTGTTCTACTGGCCAACTTAATCCAAAGCTATGCATTGACCCTATTAACATATTTTTTAGTATACCAGTCTTTACTAGATCTGTTCTATCCATGCCAAAACGCAAGTGAGGCATTGTTTCTAATACAGTATTGTGCCATTTAATTAATTTAGGAACATTAATTGGCATATTTGTTAATTCTATAAAATGCCAGTTATTATCACTTTCTAATTCTTCTTTTGTTTTATGATAAGCCATATGCTGCCGCTACCTCCGGCAAATAGTCTTTAATATACATTCCGCGCCACTTATCTTGTTTTGTAATTTCTCTCACAAAGTGTTCAATAACTAAAGGATCAGCTGGATGATTAGCCCAGCCATCAACATCAGGATGAATTCCGTGGAATTGGTCTTTTAAACTTTGCGGAGCATTTTTAACATGCAACCATTCTGGAAGAATTAATAAGTTATCGTAAAGTTTAAAGTTATTTTTTCTAGCATATTCTGTAATTTCGTCATAGTATAGAATATTAAGGAGACTAATTGTTGGAGTAACATCCACTACCCTACAAAAATCTGCATACTTTTGTGCGTTGACTTCTATTTCGTTCCATTTACTTCCGTATCTAATGTAATCAATTTTATCACTTGCAGCATCTAAACTAAGACTCATAATTACTACATCAAACCGCCGCAGAATCTTTTCAATCTTAGGGTTCCAAAGTGTGCCATTAGTATTAAACCTAACTACAACCTTTGGATCAAGTCTATTTAAAAACTTGTCTAAGTGCTTAACCATCATAGGTTCACCACCTGTTAGATAAACTTCTCTAATAGGCAAGTCATCAAATCTCTTCATAGTTTCTTCTGAAGCCCAATTAAAGTTTGGAATTTCCAATACTCCGTGCAATGGCTGGATACCTGCTTTTTTCATCTCAATAGCTTCTTCAGCTATACTACTACTGCTCATTTCCCAGCAACTAATGCATTTAAGGTTGCAGCTATTGCCAAACCTAATATCAAGATGACTTATACCAGGTCCATAAAAGTTTCTAACGTATCTAGTACCATCGGGCTTTACCCTAGTACGCATACTATCAATACCTTGTTCTTCTTGTTTTTCACAGCGCACACAAGCCTCTGGCCAAATATCATTTTCCATTTGCTCAGTTACTTTTGAATGAAACTCTCCATCATGCCATTCTTGCGGAGTGTGCGTATGAACTGTTTCTTTATTGTTACCTTCAAGACTAACGCAGCATAATCGATATTGTCCATCTGATCTTACGCATACTTGGTTGTCTAAATATTTACATCTCACGCAGGCTTCCTCACATTTTTAAAATCAATAATCTACATTTCATACTATTATTTACATAAGTATTAAAAAGACAACCACATACCTGAACGGACTAATATGATTGAAGAACATAAACAAATTCTAGAACAATACTGGCAACAACACAGTAAAGAACAAAATTATAAATATCCTGATATGTTTGATCCTAAATGGACTATAACAGAAAGCGGCTGGCCGTGGTTTAAATTAAGTTCCTTAGACGACCAACCTTGGAAAGAAATGCAAGCAGAAGCAGAAGCATTATTAGAACATTTCAAACCACACAGAGAAGACTACGGACATGGCTGGTCAAGTCTAACATTACACGGATTGAATGATGACACTCAAAGTCTTAATCAGTACAGTGATAATAGAAAAGAAACATTAGATCAACTTAGTTGGACTTGGGTGGCAGATAGTTGTCCAGTTACTAAAAAGTTTCTAACAGATGTTTGGCCTGCAGAGTATTTAAACCGTGTAAGATTTATGTTGTTAGAGCCCGGTGGTTATATTTTACCACATCAAGACAGGCCTAGTGATCAAAAACGATTAAGTATTTGCAATATTAGTCTCAACATGCCAGAAGGATGCGAAATGGTTATGAAAGATCAAGGTCGTATACCATTTAATGATAGCGGCTCTGCTATGCTAGTAGATATTTCAAACGAACATGCAGTATGGAATAGAAGTAATAAGCCTAGAATACATATGATTATACATTATGAGCTAGGAAGAAGATTGCGTGATTTTTTCTACGTACTAAGAAGTAGTTATTATACGAATAGAGAACAATGAGAGATTATAACAGTATTTCCGAAGGCGAAAGATATTTTAATACTAGTCAGGTAGATATTCCTGTAGGTGTTGGTATGCTTGATATTAGTAGAGATATTCCTAATCACTTTGTGCGTGAGCGTTGCTTTAGTATGACATATTGGATGATTAATCAAAGCACAAAACAAGATATTTGCGAGTATAGAGGATTTAATCACAGTGTCAAAGAGTTATTGTTAGCTAGTAAACTTGCCGGCGATAAAGTTTGTATTATATTAGCACAAGGCATGATGGCACCTAGGCTTTATAAAATTATCAATAAGACTGCAAAGTACTTTAGAGAAAATCCTAACTTTTTTGTAGTAGGGCACATTATGGCCAAGCAAGGCAGATATCCCGGACTACACAGACAAATGCTTATAGTTAATATAGAAACTTGGGAACGTCTTGGTAGTCCTGACTTTTTAGGACAAGGATTTTTCTGGGATAGAGCTCCTACATATCCTAACTTTAAATTAAGTGACGATACTATGAGTGCAGATTATACTCCAGCATGGATTAAATCTGCTGAAGGAACACAGTCTTGTGACGTAGTTGAAGACGGGTCAAACTGGATAGCACTTGCACTTGATAATAATATAACTATAGACAATCTTGATTTTGAGATGCGCGAGTGCAAGACATTTTTATATCCTTACGAAAATCCAGACTTACTAGAACGTGCTTGGACAAATTTACAAGACGAGTCTTTATTAGATCAGATTGAAAACTTTACTCAACGTGCTTGGTTAAGAAAATTAGGCTATCAAGAGTTTATTGAAAAAGATAGAGTATATGCGTATAACACAGAACGTCTAAGTGGAGAAGGAGTGAGAGCATCTGCTCCTATAGACAGTATCTTTTCAGCAGCAGCAGGATTTAAAACTCTGGCACTATTACGAAACAACGGCTTTCACGAGAATACAATAGTTAACTATTATGATTGGTGTGACTCTAGTATTAATTTTAAAAAGCATTTGTTAGAAACATGGGACGGAGTTGACTTTGACAAGTGGTTACTAGAACACGACTTAGAGTATAATTTTTCTAGTACATACCGCGGCAACTATTCAGAATTTTGGAACAAAGAAGTTGAAAAAGAATTTGAAAGTGCAGAAAAATTCAAAGAGCTATGGGATAGATACAGAAAATTAGAACATAACTTTTTTGTTATTGACCTAGTTAATGAGCCTGAAAAGCTTATAGCAGAAATGAATAAACAAACCGGGGTTAAAGTATTATGGACTACTAATATTTGGCCAACTATGATGTTACATTGGAACGTAGACATGGATACAATAGAACAAAAGTATTTAAAATTTGAATCAATATTGCCTAAGGATACAGTTCTTTACGGGCAAGATTATTTGGCAAATGATTTGAAAGATAGAATAACCAACGGTAAAACAGAAACGCATCCTAGATTCAGTACTGTTTGGAAAAAGTTGTGAAACGATATATTGAAAAGCACGACGAAGCTAATCTTGGTTGGACAGTTAAAAAACTATTTAAAGTTGATATAGATAAGTTGCGCAATTGGTATGATGATTTAGAAAACAATTATAATGACTGGAAGTTTGTTATAGGTGAACAGCATCATATATGGCAATTTCCTATTAGTGATCCTGAAGCAAAGACAGGACATCGTTTAATGGACGATACAGCATACTATACACTTTGCTGGAACAGTAACGAAGTTGGTCCTAAGCCATTTGAACAAGGTTGTGCTAAACCAGAGTATCGAGATGATGACGACGATCAGCTTAATCCAAGAGAATGTTTTAGTGGCTATGCACTAGACGTTGTAAATAGTTTGCCTATGCGTAGTAAGAAATGGTTAGTAACAATTCATACGCCAGGAACTAAACTAATTACGCACCAAGATAGTCCGGATAAACTTCGTGTACATATTCCTATACACACTAATGCAGATAGTAATTGGACTATTGCTGGTGAAGAATATCACATGGAGCCAGGTTGGGCATATATAGTTAACACAACTATTCCACATAGTGTAGAAAACAAAGGTACAACAGACAGGATACATTTATATGGAAAGGTTTGGACAGATGATTGCCGTAAGTTATAGTAAAAAAGATTTTGTATCTAAAATGCAAAGCACACATATTACAGATAAAACAGTTGAAGATACTAATGACTATTATATTTGTATTGATTCAACTGGCGGTCCAAACAGTAATCCGTACTTTAATGAATTTCACCCCAATGTATTAAACTTATGTTTTGATGATGTTAGTAAGGATCAAACAAACTGGGGTGACGATATAAAAGACTACTACACAGCAGTTGCACCGACACTAACACAAATCCAACATATTTCATATTTCCTTAAAGATGCTTGCGGAACAATACATGTACATTGCATGAAGGGCGAATCACGTAGTAAAGCAGTTGCAGATTATGTAAACAACACTAGATTTGAACATGACGAGAAATATGCCTATACAATTATAAGGGACACATTAGATGAGCTTTGATATAAAAGAAGTTGACGTAGGTATTGAATATGATAATATTAGAACTTACTATAATAGTGTTCAATCAGACTTTAAACATTTAATGTTTACTAATGTACAAGATACTGTTGGATCAGAAAAGCATAAAATTAATGGAGTATATGGTTGGGCGATACAAAGTAATTTAGAAGATCTTACTGTACCTTGTCCGCCGTGGAATGTACACAAAGATGGTAGTGATAATTATAGAGATACTGAACTAGTATACGGTATAATTAAACAACTTAAAGCACGTTTTAGTGGAACACGACAGTTTAGTCTTAGCGGACATCCACCCGGAACTGAAATAGCACAGCATACTGATACTGATAAGTATCTTAAAATACATATTCCTATCCTCACAAATCCAGATGCATGTTTTGTGTTTGGAGGAAACAAATACACTTTAAAAGTAGGTAAAGCATATATAATAAATACTACACGACTACATGGCACAATTAATAATGGCACCTCGGATAGAGTACATTTGTTTTTTAAAGTACCAGCGGAGGACTATATATGAGATTATTAAAACCTAAAGATATAACAGACGTTGATGCATTGTTTGATAGCCTAGAATGGGATATGATTGAATTAGATTTTAGCATTGATAAAGATGACTTAGAATCTTATCATAAAGAACTACGATCACGTTTACAACATCTTTGTTTTAATTTTAATTCTAAAGAATACTTACGTCCTGATATATACGAAAGATTTCAAAAAGAAAACGCTGTAGGAAACTATGTAGGAAACGTAGGTGGGTGGAGTGTTAGTTGGCCTGTAGAACGAGATATACCATGCCCGAGTAAAACACAAGCTAACGTTTCTAAGTACCCAGAATTACAAGACCTTGATGAAGAAAAGTTCTACTACGATTGCGTACCGATGCAAGTTTACAAATTTGGTATTCTAAATAAAATGATAGAAACCTTGTCCTTACAAGCTTTAAGACAAATACTGATAGCACTCCATCCGTCGGGGCTAAAAGTTAACACACATACTGACGGAAAGACTAGAAAACTACATGTTCCATTTCATACGAATACTGATGCAGTTTTTACTTTTGGTAAAAACAGAGAACGCAAATATCATATGGAATTGGGCAAAGGTTACATAATTAACACACTTGTACCCCATGGTACAGAGAATCCAGGAAACACAGATCGAGTACATTTGTTATCCAGAGTTGACGATTCATTTATGCAACCGCTTTTATCGATAAACTGCAATATAGCAGATAAATAATATTAACAGAGGAGATACCCATGAGCAATACATATTTTACGCAGGTATTAGACGAGCCATATCACTTAGGAAATGGCGAATTTTTATCAGTAATCACTAACGGTAAAGCACGTCACGAAGGCGAAGAAAGCCGTGATTTTAATAAAGACGCAGGCGCAAGAGCAGGTTTGCTTAGAGTAAACGCTGATGAAACTACATTTGTTGACTTCTTTGACAAAAGCGATAACGGTGATAGATACCGTGGTATTGCAGTTGTAGGTAATACAGCATATGTAATGCGTACACAAAAAGATAAAGTAGACAGCACAATTAGAGTAGCGTCAATAGATTTAACAACTAATGAAGTTACTATGATTGAAGAAAAAGGTGTAACAGTACACGGTTCAGAAACTCCTAAAACATTCTGTGGACACTTTAACTTTGGTAGACCAATCACAGTTGGTACTAAAGTTATTTGGCCGCCAGTTATGAGTGGAATGATTATTGTGTTTGATACTGTTGCTAATACATTTACTGTACATGAAACAGGAGAAAAGTTTGCTTCTATCCATAGTGTATATGTAGAATTATTAAACGAAGTTGTGTTTTTCCCATATGGTAAAACAACTGATATGTTGTTAACACTAGACATGACAACAAACACTATTAAAACTCACACAGCACCAACTAAAGGTGCGTTCTATCATGTTAACACTAACGGCGACAAAGCAGTTGGCGCTCCACTAATAATGGACGAAACTACAGAATTTAACTTCTGGGTATATGATGGCGTAGACGTAAAGTCAGTTGCTTATAATTCATCTAGTACAGACGATATGGGCGGCCAAATGGGTTTCAAATATGGAACTATGAATGGCAGTACATTGGTAACACACACTTGCTGGGAAGGTTCGAAAGCATTTGTATCACTTAATTTAGATACACTTGCAATTGACAGCTTTGAAACTAATGAGTCATTAGGTAGTAAGCCAGTTATTAATGATGGCGATATTTACTTGTTTCCGTCAATACAAAATCCAACCATGGTAAATCCAACCACTAAAGTTTTTAAAGTTGAAGGCATGCTATTAAAAGAAGTTATGGACTTAGGTACTGCAAATATTACTTCAGGATCAATTAACGACACTGATAGTGTTACAATGTTAGCACCTTACAAGTTTGATCTTAGTGATGCAGGCTTAGGCGGTGACATGGCTATTGTAGATCTTGATGCTAAAACATCAAAACTTCTTCCAGTTAATTTAAGCCTAGAAACTTACAATAGTTAAGCATATGCGTATCTGCATTATAGGTGGAGGTACAACAGGCTGGTGGTGTGCAGGCTACATGGAAAAATTTCTTCCTAATGCTGAAATTACCTTAATTGAATCTAGTACTATTCCTATTATAGGAGTAGGCGAATCTACACTTCCGATGATTAAAACGTTCTTTGATAAGATAGGCGTTGACGAATCTAAATGGATGCCTGAGTGTAATGCTATACACAAATACGGAAATGTAAAAACTAACTGGGATAAAGCAGACGGCGAACCTTTTGCTTTTACTTTTTGGTATAATGATAACGATACATTTTCTAAATGGTACAAAGACTACGAAGCAGGTAATAAAACAAAGCATCAAATTAATGATGACTTGTATGATAAAGAAGCATGGCGAGCAGTTGCATATCATTTAGATGCTGAAAAGGCTGGACAGTTAATTAAAGATAATTGTAAAAATGTTATCCATAAAATAGCAACACTAGATGAATTGCCTGAAGGCTATGACTTGTACGTAGACTGTACAGGATTTCGTAGACAGTTTGTTAAAGATAAAACAGAAACAGTATACGATCATCATTTAGTAGACCGTGCATGGGTATGTCCATTTGAACACGATAAAGATATTTCACACTATACAGAATCAATTGCAAGAGAAAACGGCTGGCAGTTTGTTATTGACTTAACAAATAGAATAGGTACAGGTTATGTATTCTCAAGTCAGCATACAACAGAAGAAGAAGCACTAAAGAGCTTTAAAGAGTACAATGCACATAGAACTCCGTTTATGGGTAAAGAGCCTAGATTACTTAAATGGAAGCCTAATATACTAACTAATCCATGGACGGATAATGTTGTTGCTGTAGGTCTTTCTAATGGATTTATTGATCCATTAGAGTCTAATGCATTGTTTATGACGCAGTATAGTATTACTCTATTAGTTGATTGTATTAAAAGAAATGCAAAACAAGGAGTGTATAATAGAAGTATGCGTAACTTGTGGAAAGAAAACAGCGAGTATATTCTACATCATTACATGTTAAGTAAAAGAACAGATACTGATTTTTGGAAGTATTACAGTGAGTTTGATGTTACAAAAACTCTATGGGACAATTACACTAAACGTGGTAACAAGTATACTAATTTATATCCTGATGCTATATGGGCAACACTAGGATTATACCACGATGAGTTCGAACACTACGAGCCTAAAGATTTAGCTCTTTCTTCATAATACTTACTAACATTAATACGCCACAAACTTTGCGGAACGTTGTATAGTTCTATAGTTTGTTCTAAATGCCATACACCTCTTTTAGCAATTAACGGTGCTGCAACATCATTAGCACGTTTACTTTTACCACCATCATCGTTTATGTTAGTACTAATATAAAGTTCTGCATTAGGATTTTGTGCTAACGCCCATTCCATCTGCATAGGTAACATATGACCAAAGTGTATACCTGTCTTAAAAAAGTCTCTACCACTGCCTAATGTATATCCTGGTAGCTGAGCACCACGAAACAAACAACGATAAGCATTTGTGCTTACTTCGAGTAAAGAATGTATACCTGCAATACTAACAATTTTATTATCAACAATAGCAACGGTCCAAGCACCGGTATCTAAACACCATTGCCATTTCATTTTTTCTAAAGAAGTATTATTACTAAAGTTTTGACTGTTACAAAACGTTAATACTTTATCTTTATCGTTTGCTGTAGCGAATCTAAATTCCATTCTTCCAAGTAGTTCCGTTTGCTTCTTTTAATCTTCCATGAAACTCTTTTGTATCCATATTAAAAACATCACCTGTTGATCTGCCATTAATAATACAATGCTGTAAATTTTTACTACCTGATGCTTGTAATGGCATAAACATAACATGGTTTTCTTTATGATCAATAGTGTTTAAATCAAAACTAGGACTGTCATAACCGATCATAATAGGTGGTGGTTTTTCAGTCATACCGTACCAATTAGCAACTGTTTGTACTCCACGCTCTTTAAATGCATCAATAAATGATTGTTCAATTTTACTTGAGCCTGTAACCATATACCGTACACAACTCATGTCTAAGTCTTTAAAGCCTTTTGTCTTTTCTAATAGTTCCAAATGCCGTGGTATTAAAGCTATGTAAGTAGGCTTAACGCTGTTAAATAACTCACAGTAGGTATGTGCAGTAAAGTTACTACTAACTAGCTGTGCGCCGCTTATATAAGCAGGTAGAGCTGTTATAGTGTAGTGTGCTATAGTGTTTGCTGGAAACACATCTATTACTATATCGTCTTTAGTTAGCCCTATTTCATCAACAGACTTTTGAGCACATTTATTAACGTACTCCCAAGAATGTCTAACAATTTTAGGTGTATCAGTACTACCTGATGTGAATAATGTAAGCATATTACACTTACTTATTTCTAGAAATGTTTGCTGATGTTAGTTGTGAATTACGCTTCTATAGCAATTTGTACCCAAGCACTGCCTAAGTATACTACTGTTTGCTTCTTAGTAGGAGCAGCACCACTTGGATCCCATGTAGAACCGTCTGCAATAGCAATCATGCCTTCTGCTGGTGTAGTTGGTTCTGCTGTTAGTACTGCTAGTTTAGCAAATCCGTTAACGTCTAATGTAGCAAGTGGAGAATATCCAACAGTATTAGCAATTGCCATATCGCCATTAGCTGCAATACTTGTTGCAACTAATACTGGCGCACTAGCAGTGCCATTGTTATTGATTAATCTAATCATACCCTTTGCAGTATCTGTTGCTACAGTACTAGCAGGATCAATTTGGAATGTTACAACACTTGAAGGAACTAAGTTACCTGTTGATCCATCTAAGCTTCTTGCTTGAATTCCGCCTAAGTAATCACCAGCCGCACCTTGTGTTGGTGTATCTAATGCTCCGTGATAACCAGTAAATGCCATTTTAAAAGCACCACCAAATCCGCCTTGTGCTAAACCAATCATGTCAATTGGTGGACTGTTATCTACCACAGTAACTTTTAAGCCAGTGGCTTCAGCATCGCCAATTGCACCAATGTTGATATTAAAATCGTTTCTATTTCTTAGTACCCCATCAACAGCATAAATTGAACCGTTGTCAATATTAATGCGGCTATTAACGCCATCTACAAGTATTGAACTATCATCGCCAAATATACTGCCGCTTACATCGCCTACTACAGGTCCTGTATGTGTACCAGTTGAATTACCTGTAATATCGCCTGTTACGTTACCTACAAACCCAGTTGTTGCTGTAATTGTGCTACCGTTTAGTGCGTTATTATCAGTGTTAAGGATTATAGTACTGTCATCGCCAACAATATTAATTTTATAATTTTGTTGTTCATCGAAGAAATCAGCAAAGCTTTGTGGTTGGAAGTTACCTGCACCGTCAGCCATTAAGATGTCACCAGGGTATAAATCACCACCGATGAACACGTTGCTTAAATCATTTAACCCTAAGCTACCTGCTCCAGCATTATTTGCTGCATACCATTTACTACTACCTGCATTCCAAGTTAATACTTGATTGTCTTCAGGCGTACTTATATCAGTGTCGGTAAGTAGTTGTAGTGTAGTTACACCTCCACCACCTGCTCCTGTTACAGCAACTCCACCAGCAGTAGTTCCGTCTCCTGCATATAATAGCTTAGTGTCAGTTGCGAAGATTAGCTCACCCTCTAAAGGTGTTATCAGTTGACGTTGTGCGTCGGTGCCGCGTCTTAGACGTAATGCCATGTGTTAAACTCCTAGAATATCTTATTATTAGTATTTATACAAAATAAAAGATTACTGATAAACTATCTGCGTCTCTTCATAAAACTTTTAGTTCTACTTTTGACATCTTGTACTACTTTTGATGTATTTAGTCTAAAGTCAACATGTGATATTTGATCGTTATATTCTGCAAGAAATGACTCTAAACTTTCTTCAACTCTGTTAATATCACCTTCTCCGTTGATATCATTCTGTTTGTCCATGTCTATTTGCCAAACTTTACCGTCTTTAAAGTATACGTGTACACTATGAATGTATTCAATTGGTACGGCCGAGATCTCTACGTCTTTAAAGATCTCTGGCCACTGACTTACGACTTCGGGGGGTAGTTTATTTTTAGGCACTTGCAGTAGTCTTCTTAACTACAGCTTTCTTTTTCGTTGGCACTAATTCTTCAGCTTGTCTACGTAGTTCAGCTGCTTCTTTACTTAAACGATCTGCATCACTACGAAACTTCTTAGCAAGCACTTCATCAGTCATTACACCAGTATCGGCTACAGGTGATATATTCTGTGCAGCCATTTCACTAGCAGTGATTGTTGGATCATTAGATACTACTGCTTTAGTCTGTCCATCTGAACCAGTAACTGCTAAATCGTTAACTGTAACTCCACGCTGTGACGCAATAGCTTCATTAAGCTCACTTAGTTTAATAGATGTGTTCTGATTAGGAACCATTTCAACTTCAGAGGTTTTTACTTTAACCATCTTGCCAGTTGTATGAAAACGTGCAAGCATGTTGCTGCCGTCTGGTAAATTAGCCCGCATCATAACAGTTGCTAAGTCGTCTGCTTGTTGGCCAGATGCAGACTCAACTAATTTAATTAATGCATCGTGATCACCAGCTTCTAAGTTCTCAGTTGTTACTACAACGCAATGCTCTGGCTCACCAGGCAATACTTTGTATGCAACAATTACTCTACGCTGATTGTGTGCCATCCGGCCTACATGTTTAAGAGTCGCCATATTATGCTCCTTGTGCAGGTTGCTGATTTGCAACGGCTGCTAAAAATGTTTCTAATTTGCTGTAAGTTTGTCCTACAGTCATCATCTCGTTAGGCTTAAAAGCGCCACGTTGACTAGCAACATCAATAATGCTTTTAAGTGCTTGCAAGTCCTGTACTGTTAAGTCTGGACCCTGTGGTTCACTTGTTTCGGGTGTTGTTGATGCAGGCTCCATTTCTGGTACAGTTGCTTCAACGGTTGTATCTTCGCTCATATTGTTCTCCTTGTATAGTATATATGCGTACTTTATTTATTTGTACTTTAAATGTGGACAAGCTAACATGAAATAGCTCATGTCTTTTGTCTCCTCAAATCCTACAGTTAGTACTTGTACTAAAGAATTGTGTTCATCAAGGGTTACGTTTTTACCAGCATAAAATCTGTTCTTTAAATGCTGGTTAATCCATTTAATTAAACTTTCTTCTAAATTATATTTCATAGGTAAGTTAACGTACTCAAAGTGAGGCAGTGCTGATTTAACTTGCCTTACTTCAAATACATTTAATGGATTTGGTATTCTATTTTTTATCATGCAGCCGCATCGTAATGTACCGAGGTACCAAACGGTCCTTCTAAGTTTTTATCTCGGTTTGAGTGAATAACAAACACTGTATCACAGTAGTCTGGATCACCCCAGCTATCCCAGGCATACCCGTCTGTAAACATGATTAGTTTCTTAGGAACATAATCCTGTTCTTTCATGTATGTCCAGTTCGCCATAAAGTCTGTGCCACCGCCGCCCATTAGTTCGTAATCTAATAAGTCTTTACCGTCATTAGCAGCAAAATCATCTTCATTATAAACCTGAGTGTCGAAACACCATACTTTAATATTGTAGTCTGGAAACTCTTCCATAATACCTTTAACTTCACCTAAGAAATCTTTACCTTGTACTTCACCTATTGAACCCGACATATCTATACAGACAGCAACATCAATTGTTTGTTCAAAGTCCATGCTTGGAAGTATTGCACCACTCATTTGTCCTTTACGTGATGGACGACTAAAAGTATAGTCGCTTCTAATTGTGCTTTGTATTGACTGACGAATAATTTCACGCCAGTTCATTTTAGGCTCTGTAAGCTCTTTAATCATACGTGCAACTGCACCTGGAACATTACCTGCTCCTGCACTCTGTGCCGCTGAAATCATGTTTTCTTTAATTTCGTCTTTAATTTGTTTTGCTTCTTCTTTGCTATACTTAGGCTGACTTTTACTAGTAGAATTACCGTTAATATCTTCAGACATATCACCGTCTGATTCGCCACCGTCGCCGTCTGCATCTAAGTGTTCGTCTAACATTTCACCTAGTTGCTTTAGGAACTCTTTACCATTTTGTTCTGCTTGCTCGTATACATCGTCATATACTTCTTCGCTGGTCCAACCTTCGTATTTAAAGTCTTGGTAACATTTTACAATACTTGGAATAGTTCCAATACGATCACGTACTAGTG
>Ga0114995_10000522_pt1 | contig 26868 bp, 26 predicted proteins | sample ArcticOcean_MG_C_11_FD_87038 | JGI IMG/M metagenome (GOLD analysis project Ga0114995, IMG submission 87038) | Marine microbial communities from western Arctic Ocean - ArcticOcean_MG_CB2_154 | ecosystem: Environmental > Aquatic > Marine > Oceanic | place: Arctic Ocean: Canada Basin | collected... | reverse complement strand
TGTGTCTGCAAACTTTCAAACCGTATCAACCGCTTACGCGGCCACGACGTGTCCTTTCGCGAACAGCTCGGCGCCCAGTTTCACCGAGAACTGATCCGCCTGTACCTGCACGCCTTCCGACGCGGACGCCGCGAAAAGGTTCTGCAAGTCCGTCACCGCACCCACGATGGGGTACTTCGCGTGGAACACGTCTTCGAACTTCGTCACCAGGGACTGCTCGTCTTCCGTTAACGATGACCACTTCGCGTTGAGTAAAGACGTGGTGGACTTGTTGAACTTGCCGCACGCCACGGTGATGTCTTTGCCCGCGAATGCGTGGTACTGCCCGGACGGGCCGTACAAACCAGCCCCGCCACCCACGTCGTACACCTTGCCCATCACACTCACCAGAATGGGCTTGCCGTTCGTGGTGCCGTCGTACCCGGAAAGCTCCGCGAGGCTCAGCTCCATGCCAGGGCTCGCCGCGACCGGCGAGATCTGTTTCTCCGCCATCTCCTGCTTCTTCAGGAAATCGAGGCCGGCGATCATAGCGACCGCGATGAGCGTCGCGGGGATCATGAACGTGAACGTCAGCACGGTGTCGAGAAACGTGACGATACCCATGGCGACGGGGTGGGGGACGTGCGCTGCGAGCGGTCGGTGTGACAGCGCACGTGATTCGAAATTGGTCACCACCAAGCGTCGTTCGTTCGAACGGACGTGACTGGAAAACTCGGAGCCGTCAAAATCACTGGCGCTCGTGGCTCCATTCCACTTGTTCTTTTGTCACTGCAGTCGTCCGCGACCTGCTCACCACAGAGTGGCTCGCACCGGGTGCCGAGGCGCGTTCCCTCCGCGCCGGCACTGTCCGGGCGATGCTGGCGAATTCGTCTACGCGCGGCGCGCCTGCGGGGACGTGTTCGGGTCGTTCTTTCGGCGCCAAACACGCGACGCGTGTTGTGCGCGGATTTAACGTGCCGACGTCACGTGCCCAAAAGACTTTCCAATCCCACGACGCTTCGTTCCACGTGTTGTGTGCGAAACAACCCAGCCGAGGCGGCAAGCCTGGTGCAGGTGGCGACAGCGGTGGCAAGCGCAACGCCACTTCGGGCGGTAACCCACAGCAAACAACAAGCGCCCCACGAATCACAGGCAAGGTGGGTTCAATGTCCGTGCACACGCAGATCAAACTCGTGGAGAGGTACAAACGCTTGAGTGGAGGCTCCACTCACTCTTCGCCGGGTTCACGTTCCACCGGGCCCGGGGGCGGCAAGGCAGGCACCGCTGTCGTCCGCCGCGCCTCCGTGGAAAAAAACACGTTTCGCAAAACCAAGGACGACGCGTATCAAGAAGAGCTGGCCAGACGAAGGCGGGCAGCGCAAGCCGAGGTGCGGCACCAAAACACGCTCGAGTCGTTCGGGGGAATAGGCGCGGCGCCTGTTTTGTTGGTGGACGGGTACAACGTCTGCGCGTGCGACGAGGGGGAGACTTTTTCTGACATGAAACAAGCGTTCATGGCGGGTGACTTGGAAACCGCACAGCGGCTGCTAATTAACGACCTGGAAACGCTCGCCGCGCACAAGGGGTACCGCGTGATATGCGTCTTCGACGCCGACCGAACCGCGCGCGCGTCAAACGGCTTGGACCAGGTACGGCCTTGGGCCTTTCCCAAATCCTGGCACACTGTTTTACCTCTAACGCTGGTGACTGTTCAGACCGAAGCTGGTGACTGTTGTCCATACATCGTCCAATACACGCCCAACACGGGACTGACACTTTGTTTTACCTATCGTAGGCGTCGAAAACGACGGGCGGGGTGTGGGTGGTTTTTTCGGTGACCAACGACGCGGATTCGTGGATCGAAGCCGCCAGCCTTGTGGAGCTAAAAGGGGAGTCATCGTTGGCGGGTGTTTTGCGGAAAACTCGCGATGCGACTGGAGGGAAAGGGCCGTCCGGCGAATCGCAGCGATTGGCGTCGCGCGAAGACGACGGCGTTGAGACGGTACAAAACGCGGGTTTGAAAATTGAAAACTCCAATCCGCCAAAACTCAGCACCCCCAAGTCGCGCACCGTGTACGTCGCCACGAGTGACGGCGCGCTGTCTTCCGTGGTCAGGGGCAACGGCGCGTACGCGGTGAGCGCGGGGTCGCTGATTGAGGAGCTACGCGCGGCGCAAGCGACCGAGACTGAGATTTTACGCGAGTTGGCGGTGAAAGCGCGGTGGGGGGGGGAGAAACGCGGCGCCGCGATGAGGATCACAAACCAAACCACCGCGGACGCGCTGATGGAGCTTTACAAAAACGCCCCGAACACATCCGCGGTGGTCAAGTTCGGGTCGGTAAGTATTTCCCAATCATCACATTCCTCCGACTGATTGCCCATACGAGACTGACATTTCTTTTTTTACAATCAGCAAACAGGCGCGGGGTTTGCGGGCCGGCCGAAGAAGGGGAAGAAAAATAAACCCGGAAAAGAACCGGTTTCCGGGGAGCAAGGGACGGAGACCGGCGAGCTAGAATAAATAGACTAGTACTGAGTAAACTACGGACGTATTGCGCACGAACACGTATTTATACCTCTTCAGGACTCGAACAAAAACGTGTTACTGTTACCGTTTCAGGGCGTAGAACAGCACGTACGCGTTTCTCGAGTTGGACGGCGGTCCCGCCCCCGCGCCTGAAACGCGTTCGTCGTTGAAGTCGTACCACTCGTCCGCGCCGACGTTTGTGGTGGCGGTGTAGTGACCGTGAGATATACTTCCTGTGTGGTTGATGACGGAAAACAGCGTGTACGTCGGGTCAGTGAGTGCGCCGGTCCCAGAACTTTCCCGCCCGTCGCGATGCCCGGAAAGCAGCTCGCGTAGGTGCAACACAAGCGGAACCTCAACCGCGGTGTCTATTTTCCGCCCAGGCCGGCCCCCGTTGGTCCACTGGAACCGTTTCAGGTGTAACACCAACACCCGAGGCGGGCGCTGGACGGACAAGGTCTTGGTGGCGTCGCCTTTTTTGTGGCACCGCGGGCAGTGAAACGCGTCGGTGCCCAACAACGGCTCGTCCTCCCCGAAAGCGCGCAGGCAATCCGCGACGGACAGTGAGGAACTCGAGAGTTCTCTCGCCGAGGATCGAACCAAGGACGACCCGGACCGTCCCAGTGTGCTTCCCATGTACCGGGAAAGCAAGCTCGCGCTGGCCGAGGTGCGGGTGCTTCTTGTTTTGCTTTTGTCGGGGGAGGGTTCCGGAAAGTTTTTATCCGCCCCCGTTTCGTTTCCCTTCCGCCGGCGCAGGGGAAGGGAAAGGTCCCAAAACGGGTCGTACGACGTGGAAACCTTTTTTTGTAAAGAAAAGTGTCAGTATTGTTTGGGCAAACAGTCTTGGGATTTGGTAAATACAATTACGTACCTTTCCACAGGCGTGACATGTCACCGCGCTCCTTAACTGACCCGCGAACACGTCAACCACAACGGAGGAGGTGCGTTTCCGGTACGTTTCCCACAGCCTCGTCGCTTTTTCAGGTTCGGGTTCAGTGAAGTCATCCTTCTCTTCATCGTACCGCGGCGTGACTTTCACGTCCGTGAAATCCGTGTCCAGCGAGTCCAACAGGAAACGCAAAAACTCCTGACTGTCATGCTGGTCACCGTCGGTGAACAAATCCAGCGGGCCCCCGCTTGTAGACAGGGCGTCCAGGAACGTGGAAGGGCAGACGGCGTCCCGTGAAGGGGTTACTGAATCGGATCGGTGAATTTTGCGCACCAACTCGCGCGTCGCGGAGGCTACTTTTGATACTTTTGAAACGGGCGAACCGTCGACGACGCCGACCGAGCTTTCCCTCAACAGAAACTCCGCCAGCGGGGGCGTGTGCGCCAGGGACTGCAAACACGCGGACGCGAAGCACGTGTTGCCGCAATTCCGTAAGCCTCGCAGACCACGGGGGCGGTCGAACATCGCAACCCGACGCGGAGGCGCGCTCGATGCCGATTGAAGTTGAGCGCGGCGGTGCGCAGCGTTTAGTTCGGCTTTGACACCGACCCCGATTCCGTTCGGGTCGTAACGCGCGCGTGCGTCGTTCTCCGCAACCGCCTCCCTGGCGCGTCTTCGCGTTGCGAACGCGTCAAGCGACGCTCGTGTTGAGCTGAGGCTTCCGCCCCGCGAAGAGCCGTATAAAACGCTCGGGTCGTACGCGCTCGCCGGCGCCGGCGCCGCATCCATCTTTTCGTACCGGGTGGAACGAAAATTATTTCTTTGCTCGGCACCCGACCCGCTTTGCCAATCAGGAGGCGACCGAACACGGGTCGTGGTCGCGGCCGCGGCGCTGGTCCCCCTCACCTCACTCACCCGGCCTGCCGGGCTTACGTATCGCTTAGTCTCCGTGTCCCACGACGGCGCCGCCCCCACCCTGGATCGTCGCGGGAACGAGCTGGATGGAGAAACGTTGTCGCGGTCGCGGTCCAAAGATGCGCCGTCCCATACACCGCTTTCCGACCGACGAGACACCCGTTGGGTGGTTGGGCTGTATCGCTCGTTTCGGTGCCTATACCGGTCCGAATCTTCATTGTCCGGGCGCGGGGGTAACCCAGTGGGCGGCGACGCCCTGAGGCCGTACGAACGTCGCGCGTCATCGCCGTCGCCATCGCGACCGAAAACACCGAATGAACTCGACGTCAACAACCCAGACGTGGTCGTGCCGTACGCACGGTCCTCGCCGAGACGCGCAATCTCGCTCCGCAGCAAACTGCGCGGGCGCTCCGTTTCCTGCATCTCAGTGGCTCACCCGCCGCGCGCGTGGAGTGGCCTGTGCACCTCGCCCGGCCACGCGCCCCCGAGGACTGCGGGCGTGTGCAACGGAAAAGCGAACAACGGAAAGGCCAAAACGTCGAAAATCGTCGAAATGATTTCCGGCGCGATCCAAGAAACGCTTGCGTTACGGCGCGATCGAATTTCAACGAAGCCCCCCCCGGTGAGGCACTGCCGACCGCACACTCGCCGTATCGCTCGCACCGATCACCCAATCCACCGCTTCATTCGCGTCCGTACCCGCTGAAGCGCCCGCCGGTACGCGATGCAGCTGGATCTCAGCAGCCCCGACTTGCCCGCCCCCGAGTACGAACACGCGGTGCACCACGACGAGGCCGGGTTTTCGCAAGTGATCATTTGCGGCGTGCCTCTTCGCGTGCGGCAGTCCGAGATCCTGGGCGGCCGGCTGTGGAGCGGCGGGGTGAGGCTCGCGGTGGAAATCGAAAAAGGCATCGCACTGAGGGAGCTGGGGCTGGGGCAAGCCGGCGCCACGGATACGGAGTTGCACGGAAAGCAAGTATTGGAGATCGGCGCCGGGTGTGCCGGCTTGCCCGGGTTGGCGCTGGCTATCAAGCACAAAATGCGCGTCACGCTGACGGAACACCCCGACGTGGTGCCCATTCTTTTGGAGAACATCTTAGCCGTGAAAGCGCAGGTCAGCACGCTCTTTGGGAAAGGAGAAGTCCAAAAGGACGTACATGACGCGGTACAGGCGGTTGAGGTCGTGGCCTTTGAGTGGAACGACCAAGCCGCGCTTAGTAAGTACGCTTCCGAAACCGAAGCGTTTCAACTGGTCGTCTGGGCGGACGCCGGGTACTTCTCCGACCACATGTCTCTTTTGCGATGCGCGGTGGCGGCGACCTCCCCGACGGGCGCTATCTTAGCCGTGGAGTCGTTACGGTCGGAATCGAGCACAAGGACGTTCAGGAAAGCCTTCGGCGCGAACGGGCTGTTCGCCGTGCGCGTGCTAGGGAACGGCGACCACGAAGTGGACGAAACCTGGACCCTCGCCATGGAGTGGCAGAACAAACACGAAGCCGTCGCGGCGCGGCAATCCGTGGTTGACGGTAAGTTCGAGAAGAAGTTCAGGGGAGTGCTTGACACGACACAGGGGGAACGGGGAGTAAAAAAAACGGTTTACGACGCAGCCGCGCGAAAGAAAACCCCGGAAACGATTCCCGTGTGTTGGGACGAAGATGCGAAAAACGAGGAATACGGCGCGAAACGGTTTTGGGCGAGGGGGTTCGATTCGTCGCTCGTGCCGGACGACGCGTAGTGAACGGGTTCCGGGTTCCTTTTTGCCGGAATCGTGACCGTATCAACAGGGAGGTAACCTGCCTTACCTGCCTTGTTTAGTGTTCGTAACCTTATAATACTTATACTATTGATTCGGCGTTACTAATGTCGCCGCCTCGCGCTCGCGTTGTTTTCCACCGGTTGTTGTCTGTTGCTCCATTCAAATTCCGTGCCGTGTCTCCCCCCCGGGTAACTAAACATGTACTCTTGGTTACCCTAATCTCCCGTCACAAGCAGTTCTCTCGTTTGTTCGACCGCACCGGCCCGCACCCTTCGCAGCCCATCACCCGCATCCACCACGGATTCAGGTCCGCTTGGAACAGCTGGTTCGTTTCGTTGGCTTGCGGCGAACTCGGCGCGTCAGGGTCGTCGTCCTCGCCAGAGGCGTCCAGAGAAAGGCCTCTGGACTTTGGAGACCCGGGGTGACTCGTCGACGCGTTTTCGGTTTCGCTTTTAGGCGAGTGTTCATCCGAAGAAATTGACGGATTCAACCGGAGCGTGGTGGACGGAGACGGGGCTTCGTCTTCCTGATTTTTTAAATCACCGACAGCGATAAACGCCGCCCCTCCAAACGGGCTCGCGTTCGCATCAACCAAAGCAATAACAACCCCGTCCACGATCACGGGGAACGGCGACGAAGGCCGGTCGATTTGTGGCGACGCCGGTACCAAACAGTCTTGGTTTTTCTTGTCACCACCCCGTGAACGCGAGTTCATCTTTCCGCGCGTGATGAACCCTGATTGTAAAAAAAGAAATGTCAGTCCCGTATGGGCATTCAGTCGGCGGAATGTGGTAAATGGGAAATACTTACCGATTTCGCACGCCGCGGCCGGGGTACTTTCGTGTGTTGGTATTGGAGTCCGCTCGCCCGGTTCCGTGGACGGTTCGTTTGTTGGTTTCGTCGTCGTGGGTTCCGGACACGGCTCGGGCAACGCCTCACTCGGTGGTTCTTCACGGGTTGGCGTGTCACACAAACTCGGTTGCTCGGTGTCCACCGGAATATCCGTCGGATCGACAACTGTCCCCGGCACCGGGGATGTGTTTTCTGTATCCGCGGTTTCCGTGTTTGACCAAGTCCCAGAAGGGTGTTCTTTCGTCGCGAGTGTTCGCGATTGCATTCCTACTCCACACGCCTCCTCGCCCAAGACGCGCCGCAAACGGTCCGCCATGCGTGCCAAGTGTTGCGCTGGGTTGCGCTGGGTGGTCGGGAACGATTCCGTACCTGCCGTTGCCCGTGAACCCAAAAAAGAAGCCGCCGCGAGCGCCTTCAAAGTGCTCGGCGTTTGCAAGCACCACACGCCGCCGTCCGCGCCGAGGGCGAACGTCGACGCGCCAAACGTACAAACGTCCCGGAAAGCCACGCCAGAGGACGCTGTTGTTGAGTCATTAGACCCTGAACCCTTTCCCGTTCCGTCCGGACTGGGTTTCGGACTGGGTTTCGCGAGCGGGTACCACGCCAAAACTGACGCGTTCAGAATGTCAATCACCGCGATGGCGGAGGGTGACACCGATAACAAGCACGGCCCGATTTGGTGCAGTTCGCCGAACTCCCACTTTTTCGGTCGCCGCGGTGTACGCGGGTCACGCGGGTGCGTAGCGGTTTGTGCCGACTCTTTTGTTTCCGTATCACACGGCGCGCCGAACGCGGCGCGCCCGAAAGGGTGTAGAGACGGCGCGGGCGGCAACAACGGACGCACCGTCGCGACGACTTCGGTTTCAAAAACCTCGCCGTGTATCGACGCACGGCACACCCAAAGCCGACGGCCGGGACGCGAGGCGAACATCCACCAAGTTTTTTTATCATCGACGCCGTCTTTTTTCGGAACCGTATCCTCCGAAAACTGCGACTCGCGAAAACCCGCGCCGTCGCTGCTTTCCGGCGCCGCCGCTTTGGCAAACGCGTGCGCGGTCGCGCCGAAGCGTCCGTCCCGTGGTGTGTGCCCCACGGGCGTCTTCGTAAATCCGTCGGTGTTGCGGTGCAGCAGAAATATGTGCGCCGTGGTGCTTATCAACGCCGTTTGGCCGTGTTTGTCCATGAACTCGACTTGGCAAATCGGGTGCTCGAATTTGATCGTGCGCGCGCCCGCGTTGTTTCCGTCAAGACGCACCACGGAAACGCACCCGGTGTCGTCCCCCGCGCAAAACGCATTTCCAGCGGGGGACCAGACAACCGACGTCACGGTGTGTCCCTTGTGCCCGGATGGAACGCCGGCCTCGTACCGGCCCGAGGCGGTCGGCGAACTTGAATTTGAATCGCGGGGTAGCGGGCCATACGAGGTTGTCGCGGCAGAGACGCCCGCCCCGATACCCTGATGACAGTCGTCCGGGTCCGAAAACTCGCACACCGTGAGCTCGCCGTCGTCGAACGCCAACGCGAGTCGGGTTCGGTTGGGGCTGATTTTTACGGCAACGACCGCGCGACTCGCGCTGCCGCCGCCGCGCGTCTCCACCATGAACCGCTCTCGGAACTTCAACGAGCAGTCTCTGTAGTCTCGTTTATTTGTTAACTCTTCGTCCTGGGGTGTGTCGCGATTGTCGTTTGACAGTGCGTCGCGGTCGTCGTCGGGTTTGTCGCTATCTTGTTCGTTCCTACTCCCTGAATTTAAACCCACCCCACGCACTCGCCAAAGGCGCTCGAACACGTACACGCTGCCGATGTTGCTGCCGAAGATTACGAATTTGTCGTCCGCGTCAACGCACAGCAGGCGCACACGCGATCCCGTCACATGGCGAACCACAGTGGCGTCCGCGAGGCACTGTTTACAATGAATTGGGGGAACGATCAGGCGTGAGATGAGTTGTAGCGACCGCGAATGAGACGCGAGCGCGGTCACGGAGATGGTGGCCTCGGTCGCCCCGAAAAGTCGGCGAATCTTAATGCCCGAACGATAAATCCCGACAGAATGCGACGACGCGTGCGTACCTTCCAAACGCATCCGTTGTTCTGGTCAAAATCTACCTCCGTGTCCCCCGTCATGGCGGCCGCGCCCCCCGTCCCTGCGAGGGCGCCGACGATGCCGCGACGAGCCGACTCCGCTGTCGTGGCGCGACGACCTGTGGCGTCCGGCCCGTCGGGCCGCGGGTTCAACACTTTTCAGTTACGGAAGCGTGTCGGGATTGACACGAGGATTCGAGAGTTTCACATAAGTCCTTTACACTCCACCTACGCCTTCGTCTTCACGTCTCCCATGAGCTTCCGCTCTTCGTCCACGCTCCAGCACTTCCCGCCTGTTTTCACGGTATCGATGCGCTCCACAAAACCCTTCTCCGTGACCGAACTGCCATCCGTGGCCATGCCGTTCGACACGAGCGCGGCGTCTTGCTTCGCCGCATTTGTCGCGCGCCGCGCAATCGCCGCGAGCGTTTCACCCGTGTACTTATCCACCCCCCCCTCCATCCCAATTCCGCTCTTGATTCGCGCCATTTGTCGAAACGCGTCCTTCTCGCCTTTGTTTTCGCTCGGGCACTTCGTGAAGCACGGCACCATCACCGCCGCGTCTTCGTACAGCGGCGGCGGCGTGGTGGAAAACGCCCACTTACACGAAAAGTCGTCGTAGTTTGGCTGGATGTGCGTCTGCATTCTGGCCCGATACAAAAGAAAGTGTCAGTCGGTCGTGACGTGTATTACGTAAACAGTCAGAGGTAATAACCGTCCCTTCGGAAGGACGAGTATGGGCAATCGCGAAGGCGGAGCGTGGAGATTGGGAAACGCGCTTACCCGAAATCCTCCCCGAGCCATTCCTGGGACGGGGCTTTACAGGAATTGACGCACACGGACGCGCACCCGCTTTGTTCAAGAAAACGACACCGCTCGGCTTTAATGGCTTGCGGTACGCTTATTGTTTTCGGGAGGTTGGCGAAGGTTTTCGTTAACAGGGAAGGGAGTGCCACGTCGACGTGATCCACGCCCGCGATAGGGCCCATCAGCCACGGGAACAGATTCGTGAAAACTAACACGAAGGCGTAGTTCGCCGCCCACTCCGGGGTTGCTTTTTTAATTTGGCTTTTCCAAATCGGCGGGATCCAGCCTATGCCTAGTGCTGGTAGTATACCCGCGAAGACCCGCTTGGCGCGCACGGTCACATCACGCGCGGTGCCGTCCATGTCGTTCACCTCCCGGACACTAGTCAACACGCCGTCGAAATCCGTCCACGGCCTTTTGTCCGTGTCGTACCCAACCTCCTTCACAAGCAAACCTCGGATGGTGCTTGTTAAAACCTTGCTGATCGGCGACGCGTCTATCGACGCGTAATCAACGCTGCCATCCTTGCGTATCGGTAAGCTGCTTTGCGGGGGGGTGTCGCCTCTCCACGCGCTGCACGACGCGGGGTCATCATCAGGGCTCATTACCGCCTTCGCGGTGACCTTTCTCTCGGACGAGGACGTGACCACCACGCGTGGTGGGCGTCGTGTGGAGACGCGGGCTTTCGCTGAGCGCTGCACGCGCAGAAGCGCGGGCGCGCTCGCAAGGCCGGCGACGGCTACGGAACTCATAGCGGTCGACGACGAGGACAACGCGGCAGGCGCGAGTCGGAGTGAGGAGGTGACGTGGAGATGGAAAAAACGAAGGCGTAGGAACCACCAACTGAGTTTTCTCATCCCCAGGTCTCGGCAGATCTGGCGTTTTCGTCGGAACTAGTCATCTTCAAGCCCGCCGACAAGCAACCGCCGCCACCGCGAAACTCGATTGCCGCGGACAACGACCCGCGCGGTCGCACGGTGTCCGAGGTTTCTCCTGTGCGAGGGGTTGCGGGTACAAGTCGAACCGTGGGCAGCGGCGAGGCGGTTCGTGGCACACACCAGCGCGTTTCGGCGGCGGTGGCGAGAGGCGGGCGGCATCTCTCACGGGACGGGCTTTTTCTTTCCCAAGTGCTTCCGGTTGTTGTTCCGGTTGCGGTGCGTGTTCGACCCTGACCGTCACGATGGACGCGGTCGCGCCCTCCAAGGAACACAGGGCCCCCCGAGCGGGTGCCAAGGCGAAGAAGAAGAAAGCCAACGAGAAGAAGAAGAAAGGCGATGCCGTTTCGAAGGGGAACAACCCGAAGGCGTTCATTTTCAAGTCCAGCTCAAAGGCGAGGAAGGCGCGCACCATCGCGGCGGAGAAGCAGCAACGCAAGCTTCGGGTGCCTATTCTGGACCGGCAACAGGACGAGCCGCCTCCTTTTGTGGTGCTGGTGCAAGGGCCTCCTGGGGTAGGGAAAACCACCGTGATTCGTTCGTTAGTCAAGCACTACACGAGACACGCCATGAGCGAAGTGAAAGGCCCGGTCACGGTGGTGAGCGGCAAGAAGCGCCGCATTCAGTTCATGGAGGTCGGCACGGATTTGAACGACATGGTGGACGCGGCGAAGCTTTGCGATTTGGTGTTGCTCCTGGTTGACGGGTCCTACGGTTTCGAAATGGAGACGTTCGAGTTTCTCAACGTCCTCCAGGTACACGGGTTCCCGAAAGTCATGGGGGTTTTAACGCACCTCGACGAGTTCGTGGATCCGAAAAACCTCAAAAAGCAAAAGAAAACCCTGAAAGCGCGGTTCTGGGCGGAGATTTACAACGGCGCCAAGCTGTTTTACCTTTCAGGCATGCAGCACGGCCGGTACAACAAGCGGGATACGCTGAACCTGGCGCGGTTTATTTCGGTCAGCAAGTCCCGGCCGCTCACCTGGCGAAGCACGCACCCGTACGTGGTGGGCGACCGGTTCGAAGACCTGACCCCGCCCGGGTTGGTGCAGGTAAGTTTTCCCACCCAACACACACCGCCGACTGATTGCCCATACTCGTACCAGAAGGAACTATTTCGACCAGAAGGGACTATTACCTCGGACTGTTACCCTGACTGTTTACTCATACCAATCCCTCATGCACATGGCCCGAGAGACTGACACTTTCTTGTTACTCGTATCAGGAATCGCCAAACGTCCCGCGCGACGTCGCCGTGTACGGCTGGCTGCACGGGTGCAACTTGAAGAAAAAGCAGCTCGTGCACGTCGCGGGGGTTGGTGATATGCAGATTGCCGACCTCACGCAGCTCCCGGATCCGTGCCCCCTCCCGAGCACCGACAAAAAGCAAAGGAAACTGGACGAGCGCTCCAAGCTTCTGTACGCCCCCATGTCCGACGTCGGCGGGTTGCTTTACGACAAAGGTGCGAAAAATTGTGTTTCTCACATTCCAACACTGTTTTATCTCTAACGCTGGTGACTGTTCAGACCGATTACCCTGACTGTTTGTCCATACATCGTCCAGTACACGCCCGATACACAAGGCTGACACTTTCTTTGTTTGGTATCAGACGCCGTGTACATCAGCATGGACGACCGCGTGGTTAATTTTTCCAAGCGCGGTACCGAGAAGCACGCGGTGGTGGGTTTCGATTCCGGCAAGCAAATGGGGGGGGGGCAAATCGGGCTAGACTCCGGAAACAACGTGGGCGTGTCCATGGTGCACGGGCTGCAGGACGCTAAGTTCGGGATGGACGAGAAACTGGCGCGGTCAGAGATCTCGCTGTTCCGGGGAAGCGCGGGACGGCTGAAAGGCGACGGGGAGTACGACGACGTTCCGGATGATGAGCAGGATGATGGCGAAGATGAGTTGGATCCTGAAGATGAAGGCGATGACGACGACGACGACGACGACGACGATGCGGATGACCCCGGGGTAAGCGCTCGCCGCGCGGCGGAGCGCGTCGCCGGGCGAAGCCGGCGCGCCGCCGTTTTCGGAAAAGACGGAGGTTTGGCCGAGGAGAACGGTTTGTACTCGGATGCGGATTCCGACGACGATCTCGGCATGGACGGTGACCACGGTGCAGGTTTGGGGGTGGGGGCTGCGGATTGGAAACGGGGGTTAAACGGCGCGCTGCAAAAAACGCGCCAGAAATCGCTCATGGAGATGGTGTACGACGACGACGGCGACGGCGATTCCGGAGACTCCGAAAACGATTCCGGAAACGACAGCGACGAAGACGACGGCGACGCGCTTTTCAAAAAAGCAACCGACGACCACCTTAGCTCGAAACAGGACCAGTTCGACCGCAGCAAGTTCCTCACCGAGGTCGTCAGTGGTCTTGATTTAACCGACCCAGCCCTACGGAACAGGTTCGTGACCGGGGACTGGAGCGCGGCGAAAAGCCGGGACGCGAAAGCGCCGCGGGCGGAAGGCGACGAGTCCGGCGACGACGACGACGGCGCCGAGGTGTACGGCGACTTTGAGGATCTGGAAACGGGCGAGAAGTTCGACGGGACGGGGACTGGTGAGGCAGAGAAGGGTGGAGAAGGAGAGGAACAGGATGAGGATGGCGATGGTGACGACTCTGAAGACGGCGGCTCCGGCGACGACTCTGAATCCGAAGGCGCCGCGCGTCGGCGCGCGGAGAAAATCGCCAAGAAGGAACAGGTGCGTGTTGCATTTCCCAAATCCACCGACTGTTTGCCGATTGTCCGCCCGCAATTACTCACGCACATCACGAAAGACTGACACTTTGTTTTACCCATCGTAAGTTCTTGGCGGAGGGCGATTCCAAAAAGAAAACCGGAGGCTTCGGGAGGGGCGCGAACGGCGCCAACGACGAAGAGCCCGCTTCTTACTTCGACCTGGTGAAGGGCGAGATGCAGGACCAGATGGCGAGGACCAGGCGCGAGCTCGACTTGATGCCGGAGCGGACCAGGGAGGCGCTCGAGGGGTTCAGGCCTGGGGCGTACGTGCGGGTCGTTTTAAGGGGCGTTCCAAAGGAGTGGGTCGAGAACTTCGACCCCACCAGGCCGTTACTGGTGGGCGGCCTCAACGCGAGCGAGGACCAGATGGGGTTCACGCAGCTGAGACTGAAGAAACACAGGTGGCACAGGAAGGTGTTGAAGAACCAAGACCCGCTTGTGTTTTCGGTGGGCTGGAGGCGGTTCCAGGCCCTTCCAATCTATTCCATGCAGGACGCCAACTCGCGGCACCGGATGATAAAGTACACCCCCGAGCACATGCACTGCCACTGCACTGTTTTCGGCCCGATGGTTCCGCAGAACACGGGGGTTGTTTGTTTCCAGACGCTGAGTTCCAAATCCGCCTCCTTCCGCATCTCCGCCACCGCAGTGGTGTTAGAGGTGGACCACGCCATGAAGGTGATGAAGAAGCTGAAACTCACCGGCACGCCTTTAAAGGTACGTGTTGTATTTCCCAAATCCAGGCGCACTGTTTGATGCCCCTCTTTGACGTCCACGGCCGGCATTAAAAGGAAGTAACGTAACTACATCACAAGTGCACTGTTCGGCCCGAGTACGCCCGACTGTTCGGCCCGAATCCTACGACTGTTTACTCATACAAGTCACGGGAAGACTGACCCTTTTCTGTTACAAACAGGTTTTCAAAAACACCGCGTTCATCGCCGGGATGTTCAACTCGGCGCTTGAGGTGGCGAAGTTCGAAGGCGCGAGTCTGCGCACGGTGAGCGGGATCCGGGGCACGGTGAAGAAAGCGGTGAAACCTGGGTCGCACTTGAAGGGAATCGTCAAGAAAGACGACGACCTTGGTACCGGTCCCAAAGCATCCGAGGACGGCGCTTTCAGGGCGTCTTTTGAAGACAAGCTTTTGCTCTCCGATATCGTCTTTCTGCGAGGCTGGGTGCGGGTTGATATTCCCCGGTTTTACAACCCAGTGACGTCGTTGTTGCTAGCGCACGGCGAGAAGTGGCTGGGGATGCGCACGGTTGGTCAGTTGCGGTGGGAAAAACAGCTCCCGATTCCCACGAACCCCGATTCCCTGTACAAACCCATCGACCGCCCCAACCGGGTTTTCAACAAACTGTTCGTTCCGAAAGCGCTGCAGAGCGCGCTGCCGTTCAAGTCGAAGCCGAAAATCGAACCCGCGCGGAAGACGAAAACGCTGGATCAAAAGCGCGCGGTTGTTATGGACGCGGAGGAGAAGAAACTGGCGACGTTGGTTCAGCAGCTGAACACGATTCGGAACGACAAGTCAGTAAAGGCGAAGGAGAAAGCCGCGCTTAAAAGGAAACTGCGCGCGAAGGACGTCGCGAAGGAGGAACAGTAGCGCTCGACGTTGCAAAAGGAAACGCGGAAAAAGCGGTACCGGGAAGAAGGGCAGGCGGAGAAAAGGAAAGCCATGAAGAGCAACGGGATGAAGTAGGAGTGTCTTCTTTGTTTGCGGTTGTCGAAGTAGTGTGTTTCTTCGAACGTCGTTGTGGAAGTAGTGTTTTGTGCCGTAATCATCATACAGTAGTCCTCGATACAGTCCTTGACGTCTTCTTTACACGCCTCGTTAGACGAGGAAGTACCTGGTATCCGATACCTCGCGAAATGAAACCAGCTTGTCAAAGGAAATGAAAAATCTCCTTTCGGGGCTTTTTGCTGACAGTGCGGATTCACAACCTGCCGCGCGGACTCAAATGCTCGCGGCCGCAACCATGGCCCGGCGCGTCAGCCCCCCCCCCGTTTCCCTGGACGTGCGCGGTGACGTCGGTGTCATTTCCATAACCAACCCGCCGGTAAACGCGCTCGCGATTCCAGGTACGTCGCGCGCCAAGGGCACCCGGGCATTGTTACCTCTCGGAACGTCACCTCCGATCTCGTTCCGCGGTTGGTTGCCCTAATTAAATCCAACCCGCGGCACCTCGGGTCTGCCGTCTGACCGTGCCGTGACCTCCCGCCATCTCGTTAACGCAGTCCTGGAGGGCTTGAGCAGAGCGCTGGAGCGTGCGCACGGCGACGCAAGGGTCGTGGGCATCGTGATAACCGGCACGAAAGGCAAGTTCAGCGGCGGTTTCGACATTACGCAGCTAAAGCTACGCACCGAGGGACGCGCGGGGCCGACAAACATCGCCGATTTCAACCAAGTGTTGAACCGGTTAGTGGAGGCGGGGCAGAAGCCTACGGTAGCGGCGATTGAAAACCTAGCCCTGGGAGGGGGGCTGGAGCTCGCCATGGCGTGCAACGCGCGAGTCGCGACGCCTAAATCTCAACTCGGGCTACCCGAGCTGCAACTCGGCGTGATTCCCGGTTTTGGAGGCACGCAGCGGTTGCCTCGTTTGGTGGGGCTGCCGAAATCCCTGGAGATGATCATGAAGAGCAAGTCGATTGGCGCGGAAGAGGCGCTTACCTTGGGGCTGGTGGATCTCGTCGTGCCTGCTGATCAACTTTTATCAAAAGCGATAGAACTCGCGAGACAAATCGCGCACAAACAAAAACCGAAGTCCATGGCGTTTTACAAAAGCGACAAGCTTCCGGACGATACATCTTTCAAAAAGATAATCGCCGAAGCGCGACAGGGCGCCAAGCGAGTGCAATCCGTCATGCCGCACCTGTGGCTGTGTTTAGACGCCATAGAAGCTGGTGTTACCAAAGGCGCGGAAGAGGGTTTGGCGGTTGAGAAGGTGAGCTTCGACAAAGCCGTGACGAGCAAGGCGTGCAAGGGCCTGGTGAGTTTTTTCTTCGCCAGCAGGCAAACCGCCGCGGTTCCCGGCGTGACCGACGTCGGGCTCATCCCTCGGCCCACGCAGTGCGTGGGCGTGGTGGGCGGCGGGTTGATGGGCAGCGGGATCGCCACCGCGTGCGTCATGAACGGCGTTTCCGTGATTCTGAAGGAAATAAACCAAACGTTTCTGGACGCCGGGATGGGCCGGGTCAAGGCTAACCTTCAAAGCCAAGTTGCGAAGAAACGAATGACGCAAACAAACGCGGACCGCCTTTTTTCCCTGGTTCAGCCTTCCCTGTCCTACGACGACTTCGCGAAAGTGGACATGGCCATCGAGGCGGTTATCGAGGCAAGTATTTCCCATTTACCACATTCCGCCGACTGACTGCCCATACAAGACTGACTTTTCTTTTTACAATCTCAGAACCTCGAGTTGAAGCGGAAAATCTTTGGCGACTTGGAGCGCGTTTGTCCGCCGGGCGCGATTTTGTCAACAAACACGTCGACGATCGACATCACGAAAATAGCGGCGGGTATGAAGTCGCCGCAGCGCTTGGTGGGCGCGCACTTCTTTTCACCAGCGCACATCATGCAGCTGTTCGAGATCATCCGGACGCCGAACACGCCCCCCCAGGTGCTTTGCGACACCCTGGGTTTCAGCAAGCGCATCAAAAAGACCCCGGTGGTTGTGGGTAACTGTACCGGGTTCGCGGTGAACCGCGTGTTTTTTCCGTACACTATGTCCGCGTGTTTGTTAGTGGATTTAGGTTGTGACCCGTTCGCCATCGACAACACGATCAAGCAGTTCGGCATGCCCATGGGGCCGTTCCGTTTGAACGACCTGGTCGGTACGGACATCGGGGTGCACGTGGTGAGTATTTCCCACCCACCACATTCCGCCTCCCTGATTGCCCATACTCGTACCAGAAGGGACGTCTTCCCTCTGACTGTTTGTCCATACATCGCGATATACTCGTCCTGCGAAGAGACGTCTTACCTCTGCCCTAACTGTTTGTCCACACGGTGCGATATACGAGACTGACTCTTTTTTTTACAATCGCAGGGCAAAAACTTCGTGGAGGATTTCCCGGACCGCGTTTACGAAACCCGGCTGATTCCGTCCATGATGGACGCCAACCGTTTGGGCGAAAAAAGCGGGTCTGGGTTTTACGCCCACGACTCCACGAAGCGCGGAACCGCGACCCCCGACGTACACGGCATCGCGCCGTTCCTCGCCGCGTCCAGGCAAGCCGCGCGCTTAAAGCTGAAGCTAAACGCATCCGGCGGGCCGTTACCCGCGCTCACGTCGAACGACATCGTGGAGATGATCTTCTTCCCGGTGGTGAACGAAGCGTGCCGGTGCCTTTCGGAGGGCGTCGTTGGGAAATCCGGGGATTTGGATTGCGCGTCCGTGCTCGGGATGGGGTTCCCCGCGTTCCGAGGGGGGGTGGTGCACTGGGGTGACGAAATCGGGGCGGCTAAAATTGTCGAGAGGCTACGACAATGGGCCACCCTGTACGGCGGCCTTTACAACCCGTGCCCGTACCTCGAGGACTGCGCGGCGCAAGGCCGGGCGCTGGCGGACGGGCCGATCGCGGGGCCGGACAGAAGCAAGCTGTGAGTGGTGAGGTGCTGTTTTTGTATGAAAGGGACACGAGCCGTAAATGTGTTTGGCACGCCGTGAAAAGTACGTACGGTGTAGCCGTGAAAAGTACTTACGGTGTTGTAGCCGTGAAAAGTACTTACAGTGTTGTAGCCGTGAACAGTACTTACGGTGTTGTAGCCGTGAAAGGTACTTACGGTGTTGTAGCCGTGAAAGGACTTACGGTTTTGTAAAGTGCGTGTCTTTCAAAGGGTTGTGTCTCACTTTTCTTTTGGAAACCCCTCAAAGCTTTGTCTGTTTCCCTTTTCTTTTGGAACCCCCTGTACCTACGCGCCAACCGCTCCGCCCACCGCCACGGCGATTGCGGCGGCGAGCACGATTTGTACACCGTTCACCACGTCATTGTCGAGCCATTCGAACCCCGCCCTTCCCTGTATCGCCGCCCCCAGCCAGCTCTCCGCCGTGGTCGCCACGAACGCGGCGAACGCGCAGACCAGCGCGCCTGCGGTTGGTACGCGAAAAGGGTCAGGGAACGAGTCGGCGAGCGTGGGTGTACTTCGTAACGTATATCCGGGATTGGGTAGTTCCGTAGTAGTGGTGTGACTTTCAACCTGTACTCCATAAAACGCAGGTAACAGTGCGTATGTGCTGTATGTAGTTGTAACAGTTGCCAGTAAATGCAAGTGCACTACGGCAGGGGCGGTAACCAGTGTGTCAGGATTTGGGAAAGCCCCGTCCGGCCGTACCTCTGAAATCAACCTGTCTCAAACACGCCGCGGCGCTCGCGAAGACAACCGAAGCGCCGATGCCCGCGAGCGTGCCTTCTAAACTCACCGCCCCCTCCGTGCCCCGTTTCACGGGTTTGAAAGGAGGGGTGGACATGTACGTGGTTTTGCCGTACGCCTTGCCCACTTCAGACGCGGTGGTGTCGCTGAGCTTGCTGCAGAAGCTGGCGACGAAACCGAGGCGCCACAGCTCTTGTGCGACCGGCGCGGTCCCGCTCAGCGCCAACAGCGCGCACACAAAACCCGCGACGCCGCTGCCCCACACGCTCCCCACACCGCGTCGCCCGCCCCGGGCCTCGGCGATGCCTTCACGTTGCTTCTGCTCAAGCCTCAACTTCGTAACCGCGCTGCCCAAGACGAAATACAAACACACCAAAACGTACCCGCCCAACCCGAACGCCGCGCACGCCGCGGTGCCTAAAAACCACGCGTTCAAAACCCCGGGCCACGTTAAGCCCTTTAGCAACGTCTTGATGCCGGCCACGAAGACCAGGGTGTTGGCGCACGCCGCTGGTAACAGACCCGGGCTCGGGTCAGCAAAGAACCCGACCGCGTCTGCGAACCCGAAAGCCAGGGACGCGGTGCAGACGCTGAGAGACCGTCGTCCATTTTTATCGGACCGCCCATCGCGAAGACGAGTCCAACGCGAAGAACGCGTGGCGATCGAAGAGGCGCCGAAACCGCGCGCGCCGGTCGCCGTGCCCGCCTGGTGCGACGAGAGGACGCGCGAGGAGGGACCGGATACGCGACGCGATGACGACGCGCGCGGAGGGCACACGGGCGCGCGCGGGCACGCGGCGACGGTGAACGTCGACATGTGCGTGCGCGAGAGGAGTGCTGAAAGCAGTGGACGAGACGACAACGAAGCGACCAAAACTTGCCGATTCGAGCGTTTTATACAAAAAATACCAGAAAAGTTGAAAGGAGTCGAAAGGCGTCTGTTCAATGGCGTCGTCGCAAAGTCGATTAAGTTGAAAGGAGAAGGTATTGAGGCGTCCCCTCTACGTCTAACTAAAACACAGTCAAATGCACTCAAATCTCGAGCAAATCAAGCCACAAGGATGTCCGGATTTAGGTTAAACTTGCTTTTTTAAATATCCGTTTGCCGAATTGGCCGAAATTAGAATTGGCACACCGACCCGCGCCCTCCCGCCGGCGACGTTGCCACGATGGCCATCGAGTACCGGCTGTTTTACCGCCCGGCCTCCGCTGATGAGCTCAAGAAGCGCAAAATCAAAGGGTACACCGTGACCACTGAGGGCGAGTACCTGTGCCACGCGGGTTTGAAAACGGCCGAGGTGGTAAATTCGTCGCACACGTTCGTTCCGCATTCCAGCGACGTCGCGTTGCGTCTGGAAGGTGGCGCCACCGGGTCCCTCGACGTGCGCGTGGTGGTCAAAACCGACGATAAGGGGATGGAGAAAATCGACAAGAACGCGGACCCGCTTATCGTGGAGTCCGAGTTGGACGCGGACGTCGCGCTTGAGGAAGCAGGGCTGGGCAAGATCCCGCGACCCGGAGCCACGGTCGAGGTGCGACGGATTTCCCAATGAATGTCGCCCTTTCGCAAACGCGACGAATTTAATTTCACTCCGCTCCGTCGTGGAAGCCGCCGCTGACCCTCTGTCTTCCCTAAACTAAACCCCCTATTCCCCCAAAACAGCTGCAATACGCCACTCGCAAAACCCACGTCCGCCTGGAGGAAGGGGGCAAGAAGGTAAAGCTTGAGTGGTGCTCCGTGCGCGCGACGGTGCGCAGCGCGAGCGGGGTCACCTCGGAGGTTTCGGACTGGGTCAGCGTCGGGGCGCGCGGGGACAAGCACGAAGTGAAGCGGTACGCGAGGGAGCTCGAGTCCCTTTGCCGGCCGCTGGCGGCTGTGGACAGCGCCACCAACGAACAGGCGTTCATGGCGTGCGGCACCGCGGAGTTCGTCGCGGTTGTCGCGGAACGCGCGCTGAGGGGGGAGAAACCGGCGAAGAAGGAAAAGGCGAAGAAGAAGGAGAAGCCCGCGGAGAAGACGCCGGTGAAGGAGAAGGAGAAGACTTTGGCTCCTCCCGTGAACAAGGAAAAGGCGCCGGCTCCGGTTAAGGCGTCCAAGAAGGATAAGGCGCCCGTTCCGGTTCCGGTTGCCGTCCCCGTGGTTGCCGCGCCGCCGCCCGCCGCCGCCGGCCCCGGCCCGACCGACTTCGCCGAGTTGACCGGCACCGTGCGCGGTTTGCTGAAGACTTTGAAGAAAGCGGGCCCGAAGCTCGGTGCGTTAGAAATTCAAACACACACCGCGAAGCTTGCAGACTTTTGCAAGGAAACCGAGGCCTCTATTGAGACGAGCCTGGCCAAGGCGAAGAAGAAGAAGAAGAAGAAAACCGGGGTTCCCCGGTTCTCGCCGTTTTTCCTCTTCTGCCAGGACGCGCGACCGAAACTGGCAAAGAAGCACGCCAAGGCGCCGCTGAGCGTCCCAGACACCGCAAGAGCGATGGGCACGCAGTGGAACGCGTTGAGTGACGCGCAGAAGCAGCCGTACACTGACCTAGCTGCTACTCTGAAAGCCGCCGCGATTGAGGCGCGGGCGAACGCGCCAGAGTCGGAGTCCGAGGAGGAGACGGACGCGCCGGACGAGAAGACAAAGAAGCGCAAGAAAAGCAAAAGCAAAATCAAAACCCCGAGGTACTCCGGTTACTTGTTGTTCTGCAAGGACCAGCGGCCGAAGCTGGCGCTGGCGAACGACACGAAGGCGGTTGGCGAGAAGATGGCGGTGCCCGAGCAGGCGCGCGAGATCGCGCGGCTGTGGAAGCTGCTGGACGCGAAGAAGAAGGAGGCGTACTTGACGAAAGCGGAGAAGCTCAAGGCGGAGTGGCTCGCGAGCCCGGAGGCGGCGGAGGCGGCGGAGGACGACGACGACGACGACGACGCCACGGATGGGAAGATGAAGAAGAAGCAGAAAAGAACCAAGCGCCCGCGGTTCAGCGCGTTTCTGCTGTTCTGCAAAGCCACGCGCCCGACATTACCCGAATCCATGAAGGGCAAGGTCACGGAGCAGGCGCAGGAGATGGGTCGGTTGTGGAAAGAACTTGATACGGAGAAACGGGAAGCGCTGGAGGCGGAGGCGGTGGGGATGAAAACCGCGTTTTTGGCGCAGGAAGCCTCTGAGTTGGCCGCGGCGAAGCTGGAAGGCGACGGTGAGGGATCGTTGGACTCGCCTGGCAAGGGAACGCACGTCAAACCGAGCAAAAGCAAAAGCGCCAACACCCCGGGGGGCACCGCCGGAACGAGCGCGGGCACCGACGGCACGGGCAAAAGGAAGCGACGCACCAAAGCGGAGATGACAATTTTCAGGGCGGGGGAGGCGGCGGCGTCTACGGGAGGCGTGGCGACGGTCGCCGTGGTGCCCGCGCCCGTCGCCGGCACCCCGGGCACGGAAAAGCGCAAGCGACGCACCAAAGCCGAGATGGCGGCGGTTCGGGCGGCTGGTTCGGAGAAGCCGGGGAAGGTCCAAAAAACCGCAACCAAGGCGGATTCCGACTCCGATTCCGACAGCGATTCGGACTCGGACGACGTGCCGTTGGCGAACCTGTGAGTGAGTTGGTAGAGATGACGATGTATAGACCGGTACTTGTAACGTGCCGCGGCGGTGTTATACGAACAGAACGCGCGCTTTTCGAAATCGAGAGAGGTACATTCATTGGTAAGCGAAGAAGCGAGCTTCATTCGTCGCAGGTCCGAGGTACCGGATTATCGGTACATGCGAATGGATTGCGTTAATAATTCTCCCCACCTGGCATGCAAGGCCCCAGCCCAGCGCGGGTGAGGCCCCAGCAGCCAGCGCAGGTGCGCCCTCGAGCGAAAGAATCGAGGCTTCAATTTGAAAATCGAAAATCGTGGACCGAAAAATCGCCTTTCTTTTCGCGCCATTTCCCAAATTTGAATTCGTCCGAAACGCGAAACGTGACTTCCGTCACTTCCCGTCTTCCCTCGTTCCAAATTCACTTGTCTTCACGCGCTTCGAGCCGCGACGCGAGCGCACCATGTCTGACCTCGAAGACGGCAACGCCACGGCGCGCGGTAAGCGGTCGTCCGCGGTCGTTTCCATCGCCGGCCGACGCGAGCGCCGCGCTCCCGCGAGCAAGGTACGGAACCGGCGGAGTCAACAAAAAAACCTGTTGTCTTCCCGCACTTTCGCCTTTCGCGCCGATTGCGCGTCGGGTACGACGCGCAGATGCGGCGCGCGACGCTGACCTTCGCCCACCCCCCACCCCCAGCCCTCCGTCGATCACGCAGGACCTCGATATCGAGCTCTCCAAGCCCACGCGCCGCGCGCTGTTACCCGCGTCCGCCGCGGACAACTCTTCCGACCGCTCCGAGGATACCGGCATCGAAGCGACCGACGCGTTGCCCGCGGAGGATGCTCGGCAAGCGGTGCTTCGCAAGGCCGTGCCTCGCAAGCCCGTCCCCGAGCTTGATTTGCAGACCACCCCCAGTGGAAGCGACGAGGAGTCTCCCGCGCTCACTCCCAAAGCGGCGAAGGCGGCGGCGAAGGCGGCGAAGAAGGCGGACAAGGCCCCTTCCAAGACCGCCAATGGCACGGAAGAAGTCGCGGTGCGACAGCGACCGACGAACAACCAGCTCTTGTACGTGTTGCAGGACGCGCGCCCGCGATTTCCACCCCGGCTGATGCTACCCACCGGACCCACGAACACGCGCGTTGGGTTCGGAAGCGTACATCGCGACGTCCCGCGAATCCCGACCTCCCGCGACGTAATCACTCCCCCGCTCCTCCTTTCGTGGGGATCGAATGACAAACACTGACGACTCCCGCTTGTCTTTTTCGCAATCGACGCTCCCCGATCGTACCGATCTCACAGGTACAAAGCCCGGTTCAACTGGGAGCACTACGTCCACCCCGTGTCCAACGGAACGCGGGAGATGCTCCCAAGCGAAACCCAGGCGTGCGCCTCCGTCACGTCCGCGTTTCTTCAGGTACGCAAGCGCGCGATCGCGCCGAGACGGCGCGGTGTCGCAATTCTTTACTGTAAGGAAAACGACGACTCACGAGTCTCGTTTTCGATGGTTTATTAAACCCTGGATTTTTCGGAATTTTCGGAATTTTCGGACCGTACAAGGCAATTAGTCTCCTTTGTTTGTGATGTGAGAAGAGAGGAGCTTTTTCTCTCTGGGCGGATATCGCTTGGCGTCGCGATTGTCACGACACCTTCCGACACGATTTGGGTGCGGCGCCCTCGCGGCGGTGATCGGTCTCGCCAAGACGTCCGGTGGGTTGTGCGGACACGGAAACGCAAACACGTGTGTATCAAACGCACGCGCCTCCGTCGCACACCGAACCCGGCTCCGTAGAGACGACGACGGGAACGCGCGCCGAACGCGCGCGCCCACACCGAAACGGAAGGGTGTGGGTACTTAACACCCGAGAAAAAACACAAAAAAGAAAAGGACTGCGAAACGAATCATCGTTATCGCATCACTCTCTGTCTTTCCCTAAACTGAATCGTCTCCCTGCCTCCCCCTTCACCCAAAAAAAAACAAACCAGGTTCTGAAAGCCATCCACACCGCGGAGATGCACCGTTTGCACGGAGGACGGAACATTCTGAAGCTCTTGTCGGTCAACACGCGGCGCACGAAAGTCGTGGCGATGAGCACGGGGACGCACCGCGTGCCGGATGAGCTGCGCAGGCACCAGGTACGTGTTGCATTTCCCAAATCAGGCGGCACACTGTTCGCCCATACAAGACTGACACTTTCTTTTTATTTAAATAGCTCGCGGATGACGACGGGAACGAGTACAGCACGAACCTTGACCGGAACCGTTACGGCGCGGATGACCAGTACCTGTTCACGGTGATCAAGTTCAACCTTGAAGCGTTGGGGCTTTGTCCGTTGATTTGCCAGGTGGAAATCATCGACGCCAAGGCGGGCGCCGGGGAGTGTTTAGGTATGTGTTATATTTCCCAAATCCCGCCTCCCTGTGTTCCCACACAATTCTGACACTTTCTTGTATTTATCTCAGTCGTGAAAGTCCCGTTAGACCGGTGCTCGTGCAACGGCGAACCCACCCGGGGCGGGAGGTTGGACCGGTGATTTGCGGGGGCAGCGCGTCGCAAAATCCTAAAAACGCATACGGCAAAATCCAAAGAGCCCCCGAGTCCACCGGGAAAAGCGACCGCGCGCAGTGGAGGGTACCGACGCAAACGCCCTGTTCGCCGTTAAAGCGCGCCGCGTCCGCGGGGGACGCCGGCGGGATGGGGGTTTTGCTGGACGCCCTGACGCAAGTCGGCGGTATGCCCCCGCCCTCGCCCCTGCACCTCAGGTCGCCCTCGCACGCGCAAAGAAGACAGTCCTTTCTTGGGAGCGCTGGGGGCATGGCCGCGGCGTCCCCGTCAATGCGACCCGCCGCCGCGGCGATGTCCGCGCTGTGCGAAGAGGCGCCGCCTTCGGTGACGCGCCCTGAAGGCGCCGGCGGCGTCGGCGGCGTCGCCGCGGCGGCGGCGGCCGCGGCTGCGCACTTTTACGGCGTCGGCACCCCCCTTGGGGGCGGGACGCACTCGATGTTCTTCCAGTCCCCGCCCGCGATGCGGGAAGCGGCGCGGCACGCGGCTGCGGCTATCGCGAACGCGGGCGGCGGCGCTGGTGCGCGGTATGACGCGTACGACGAGGACTTTGACGGTCGCGTCGCCTTGGAGGAGCTCGTGGAGAGGGTTTCCGGGCAAGCCGCTTCCGCGAAGGTCGCCGAGGCCAAGGCTGTGGCGCGTATCGGTGAGCTGGAGGATCTGCTCGCGGCGGCCACGGCACCAACGCACCAGGGGGAGGTCAACGTTGTTTCTATTCAGGCCCAAGCCGTTGAACAAAAACAAAACGCGGACGACGCGTTTGCGAAGTTCGCGACTGAAACCGCGGGAAGGGTGGTGGCGCTTGAAGAGGAAGTCGCCGCGTTCGGCGCGCGGGTCACGGCGGCGGTTGAAGTTGTGGTGTCGGGTGCCACGCACACCGAAGCCATGGTCGCGGCGCTGTACTTCGCGGAGGCGCAGGCGCACGCCAGGGTGCTGACGCGGCTGGCGCGGCTGGAAGCGGCGGCGGCGACGGCGGCTTTTTTGAAACAGGAACGCTCGCTCGCGACGGGCACATTTGTCGCGCCCAAGGAACCAACCGCTCGGACCGCGGAACAACCGGCCGTTTCCCCAGAAAACGTCGCGGATATCGCGGAGCAGGCTGCTAGCGAGAAAAGAAACAGGGAGGATGACGGAGACTGCGCGTTTGAACCACCCGCGCCGCCCGCGAAGCGCGTTTCGGGCGCCACAGGGAGGGACGCCATGCCCATGTTTGGAAGCATCCCGCGGAATCTCGGCGCGAAGGCGGTTTCGGTTTCGACAACGGCCGGGTACGCGCCCCCCAGCACCCCGTGCCTGACCCAGCTGGATACCGGCGTCGTGTCTCCCCCTAACACCGACCCGGCCACGCGGCTTTCCTTCGCGGGACACCGGTGAGGTAAGGACATAACAACTACATATTAGACAACCGAGCGACGTATCGCGAGTGAACGTGAGCGCTTCCCGAAAGAATGACCCGAGAGAGAGTTTTCTCGAATGTAAATGAACCAAAGCGCGCCACGAATGACTGATTGCCTACGCCTATTAGTCTATTTTTTCGTTACGAACAACTACCCTAAATCCGTGTACAACCCTCATCAGTCCACCCTGTCAACCTGCGGCGCCTTGAACAGCTCGGGAAGGTGCGCGTTCGTGACCTTCATGCGGTCAAAGTTTACCGGTCTTTTCTTTTTTTTCTTTTTTCGATTTCCGAATTCGTCGTCGCTGTCGTCGTCCCCGCCCCGGTTGCGAACCGCGCGTCGTGGTGCCGGTTCCATGCCCAGTCCTCTTAAAGCGGCGTCCCAGTCCGGGTCGAAGGTTGGTATTTGCACGGCGTGGAACGCCCCAGAGACTTCCTGATACGATTAACAAGAAAGTGTCAGTCGGTCGTGACGTTCGTAACTTGTAAGC
>Ga0114995_10000520_pt1 | contig 26899 bp, 21 predicted proteins | sample ArcticOcean_MG_C_11_FD_87038 | JGI IMG/M metagenome (GOLD analysis project Ga0114995, IMG submission 87038) | Marine microbial communities from western Arctic Ocean - ArcticOcean_MG_CB2_154 | ecosystem: Environmental > Aquatic > Marine > Oceanic | place: Arctic Ocean: Canada Basin | collected... | reverse complement strand
TTGGAGATCCTCGCCATCTATAGTTCTTCTGTCAATATCAATTTTACAAATATCGGGAACTGAGCATGCATTATCTCCTCCAGTAATAACACCCACATTAAAGCTTGGTTTTCCAAACATTTGGTCACCATTATGTACATTCAAAGAAGAAGAATATTTTTGCAACTTATGTAGAAGAATACCCATATTACTAATAGCATTTACACCATTTTCAGGCATACTAGAATGGGCCGCTTTTCCAAATATTTCAACTGATAGCAATATTTGACCTTTATGACTTGGACAAATTTTTAGATTGGTTGGCTCAGCTATAATGGCGTAATCAATAATTGGTCCATTAATTCCAAAATCAATGGATCCAATCATTGCATGCTCTTCGTCAATAACACCTGCAATTATTAAATCACCAGATAATTGAATATTTCTTTCTTTAATTTTCCTGAGAACTTCTAAATATGCAGCTAATCCAGCTTTCATATCACAAGAACCACGACCAAATATTTTTCCATTTTCAATTTTTGGATCAAATGGACTTTCATAACCGTCCACACCAACAGTGTCTAAATGACCAGCCAGCATAATTGTTGGTCCATTCCCATTTCCTTTTAATCGTCCCCAAATATTTCTTCTTTCACCCAATACTTTACGGCTATGAACCTCTAATCCAAGTTCAATTAACCGAGTCTCAAAATAATCAGACATGCCCTTTTCAGGATTTTGGTTGATTTCATCTAAATCAAAATTATTTACACTTGGAATACTTATCATATTCATCAAATCTAAAATAAGTGGATCTGTTTTCATATCATATTTTTATCTTTATAAATTAGATTAATAAAAAGATTATTATAATTTTGACTATATAAATTCATTTATTAAACAGTTGCCCACATTCATCCAAAACGTCATCAATTCCAGCCAACCTAAGAAGATGCCATATTAATGCATGATTACTTGAAGTAACAGGTTTGCCAATGATTTTTTCTGCGTCATTTATAATACTTATAGCTCTCAAGCTAGTACACGAAATAAAAACACCATCACAATTTTTATCTGAGCCTAATTCAACCACAGAATTTAAAATTGAATTTGAATCTATTTTCCCAACTATTTTATCATCTTCTTGAAAATACGACCCTATTATAGCAACATTTATTCCACTTTCTTCAAACTTCTTCTGTATGGCATTTGTTACATCTGGTGAATAAGGTGTTAAAAGTGCAATTCTATTTATTTTAAGAATTTTAAACGCTGCCTTTGCAGCTGTAAGTGGATTAGTTGAAGGAATACCTGGGTGATAATTATTTAAAATTTCCTTTACCCGACCTTCACCAATAATTGTAGAAGCAGACGTACAACCATAACCAATTGAACTTAAATTCAAATATTTAGGTAGGAGTTTAGCTGCAATTGGAAGCTGATCTTCCATCATTGCTAAATTTTCACCATTAACTATTGGATCATTAGCAAGTCTAGAATGATAAACAGACACACCTGGCATATTTATAACTTGCCCCAATTCCCATTCTAGAGATTGGTCAGATTCAAGCACCAAAACGCCTATACGTGCTCTTTCACCTGCGCCTTTATCTGTCTTAAAAGATAATTTTTTTATTTGAGTCTCATTTGGATTCATATTCAAAATATCTACTCCTCAATAAAATTGTAAGTTATTTTAATCAGAGCATGTTAATCAAGGAGCGACATTTAGTTTTCTAGTTACGCCAATAATATTTTATTGATTTCCAGATATAGCTTTTTGAAATGCCTTAAAAGATGCTTTAGGCGTTCGTTTTTGTGTTTTATAATCAACGTGAACAAGGCCAAAACGTTTTTCATATCCATAAGCCCATTCATAATTATCTAACAATGACCACCCAAAGAATCCTTTGACGGGAACACCATAAGCAATGCTTCTAATTACAGATTGTAGGTGATCCTCAAAATACTTCACTCTAATAAAATCATTGCAAATGTTGTTATCAATGACGTCATCATTTGCCATACCATTTTCTGTGATCATTATTGGCAAGTTATTTGTATAGTCATTATAAATTCGCTTTAAAAGTAATTCTAATCCTTCAGGGTAGATCTCCCAACCCATTTGGGTTTTAGGTAAAGAACCGTCAACTCCCACAAAATGCGGCCATGGATCATCAGGAGCTGCTTTTATTAATCCTCTGGTATAATAATTTACCCCAAGCCAATCAATTGGTGCACTTATTAAGCTCATGTCATTCTCAAAATTATCAGGCATATATTTACCAACTTTTGAAATCATATCTGCAGGATAATATCCTTTAAATAAACTATCCATGAACCATCTAGTATGAATTGCATCAAATGTTTTTGTAGCAGAAATATCTGCAGCATTATTACTTGCAGGTTCTCCATGACCTAAATTTAATACAATACCTAAGTTTTCTTGATTATTAGATCTAAGGACTTCTAAAGCATTACCATGGGCAAGCATAATATGATGCATTGCACGTGTGGCTGCACGTATATCTTTTATTCCAGGAGCTTGGCCGCCGAGAAAATAGCTTAACCAAGCAACACACCAAGGTTCATTTATAGTTGAGACATGATCAATTCTATCACCAATTCGTTCAATAATAATACGTGTAAAATCAGTAAATCTTTCAGGCACTTCACGATTTGACCAACCACCAATATCTGCCAATGTAGATGGCAACTCCCAGTGATATAATGTTAGATTTGGCTTCAAACCACGCTCAACCATTCCATCCACTAGTCGATCATAAAAATCTAATCCATCAGTATTTATATTTTTTCCATCAGGCATAACTCTAGCCCAAGAAGTTGAAAACCTATATGAATCAAATCCACCAGATTTTATTAAATCAAGATCTTCATGAAACCTATTATAATGATCACACGCAATACTTCCATCATCAGAATTGTGAACATTGCCAGGTGTTTTGGACCAAGTATCCCAATGAGATGAACCACAATTTCCAAACTTACTACCTTCTATTTGGTAAGCTGCAGTGGCAGCACCAAAGATAAAATCATTTGGAAAATCACGTCTAGTAAACTTAAAATTCATTTAGTAAAACCTTTTTAAATTTTATCAAATACGTTGTTCAGATTTAGTATCAAAAAGTGACGCTCGGTTTGGATCTATACCAATTTCCAATTTATCACCAGCTTCTACTTTAGCATTTCCTTCCATTCTAATTCGTATTTGTGTTTCAGATAGGTTTGCATATACTAAAGTATCCGACCCCATAGGCTCTACTAACTTAACGATAACATTTGTAGTGATTGGAGCTTTCTTGGAAAGTTCACCCGTAATAATATGCTCAGGTCTAATACCAATTGTTACTTTATTTTTATTGGTATTCATTTTATTAGTAAATTTATATGAATCCATTGATAATATTAATGAGTCATAGTAGAATTTTGAATCTTTTAGTTTACCCTCCAAAAAGTTCATTGATGGGCTGCCAATAAAATCTGCAACGTATAAATTTTGAGGATGGTTATAAATTTCGTCAGGAGTTCCTAATTGCATAATTTTACCATCTTTCATAATCGCAATTCTATTAGCTAACGTCATTGCCTCAATTTGATCATGCGTGACATAAATTATAGTATTTTTAAGTCGTTGATGTAAAAGTTTTAATTCAACCCGCAAATCTACACGTAATTTAGCATCGAGGTTGGACAAAGGTTCATCAAATAAAAACACATCAACATCTCTAACCAGCGCTCGGCCTATGGCAACCCTTTGACGTTGGCCTCCAGATAGAGCACCAGGTTTTCGATTTAATAGTGGTTCAATTTGCAATATTTTTGCAGCCCGATCAACTCGAGATCTTATTTCTTCTTTAGGCATTCTAGCATTTTTAAGTCCAAATGACAGATTACCTTCAACAGACATTTGTGGGTAAAGTGCATAGGATTGAAAAACCATCCCAATCCCTCGCTCTGATGGCTCAGCCCATGTTACATTTTTGTTTCCAATAAAAATTTGTCCGTCTGAAATATCAAGTAATCCAGCAATACAGTTAAGCAATGTAGATTTACCACAACCAGATGATCCCAATAGAACCAAGAATTCCCCCTGGTTTATTTCAAGATTTAGTTTTTGAAGAACTTTTATTTCACCAAAATGAAGATCTAGATTACTTACTTTTACTGATGGAGTTTTGGTAGACATGAATTAGCCTTTCACTGCGCCAGCAGCAATGCCACGCACAAATAGTTTACCTGAGACAAAATAAATTGCTAATGGCACTAAACCAGTAAGCAAAGTAGCTGCCATATTAACATTATATTCTTTAACACCCTGCACTGAATTCACGATATTATTTAACTGAACAGTCATTGGGTAGGTAGCAGGTTTGGTATAAATGACACCAAAAAGAAAATCGTTCCAAATACCAGTAACTTGCAAAATTATCGCAACTACGAAAATCGGAACAGACATTGGCAGCAAAACTTTAAAATATATACCCCAAAACCCTGCTCCATCTACTCTAGCAGCTTTAAAAAGTTCTTCTGGAATTGCCGCAAAATGGTTACGGAAAAGTAAAGTAAGAATAGGCATGCCAAAAATTGTATGCACTAATACCAAACCGGCAGTTGATCCCATTAGGCCTATTTCACGAAGTAAAATAACTATTGGATAAATCATGATTTGATAGGGAATAAAGGCGCCAAATATCAGAATTGTGAAAAATACTTCAGAACCTCTAAACTTCCAATTTGCTAATGCATAACCATTAACTGATGCTACTGATATTGATAAAATCAAGGATGGAATTAGTATTTTTACAGAGTTCCAAAAACCGCGACTTAAGCCATCACAATTGATACCAGTACAAGCATGTGCCCATGCTTTTATCCAAGGCTCAAATGTTATCTCTAACGGTGGTGAAAATATATTTCCCATTCGGATCTCTGGCATACCTTTTAATGAGGTCATAACCATGACCCAAAGTGGTAGCAGATAATAAATTGAGATTACTATCAATGTACCATAAATAATAATATTTGAACGCGAAAATGCTTTTTTTGGCTTTGGCCCATTTGGTATTAAATTATTATTGGATTTAAGCATGTTTCTTGCCTCCAAATTCAAGGTAAGCCCAGGGAATTAAAATCACAATTACTGAAACTAACATCATTGTTGAAGCAGCAAATCCCTGCCCTAAATTTTGAGCACCAAACATATAGTCCATTACATATTTAGCTGGCACTTCAGAAGCGATTCCAGGTCCACCATCCGTTTGAGCAACAACAAGGTCATAAATCTTTATTATGCCCGCTGCTATTAAAACAAGTGCTGTTATAAATACAGGCCGCATCATTGGGATAATAATATAGATATATGTTTTTACTGTTCCAATTCCATCTACTCTAGCAGCTCTCCAAATATCTTCATCAATTCCACGCAACCCAGCTAAAAGGATTACCATAATCAGTCCAGTTCCTTGCCATAATCCAGAAATTAATAACCCAAACATAACAGTCTCGGGATCATTAAGCGGATCAAAAGAAAAGCTTTTCCAGCCCCAATCACGAACAACACCTTGCAGTCCAAAATCAGGATTTAGAATCCATTGCCATGTAAGACCTGTTACAATGAAAGATAATGCAAACGGATATAGTAAAATTGATCTAAATGTATTTTCAAATCGTATTTTTCTATCCAATAAAGCAGCTAAAGTAAAACCTATTACAAGTGTAAAGATTAATGAAAAAATTCCATATATCGCAAGATTTTCTATTGATATAATCCATCTCCGCGTTTCCCATAAACGTTCATATTGGTCAAACCCAACAAATTTCCATTTTGGTAATAATCTTGAAGATGTAAAAGAGTATACGATAGTCCAAATAGAACCACCTAGAAAAACTATCAAAACAGTTAATATCATAGGAATAGATGCTATTTTTGCATTTATATTTCTAAAAAATTGATTAGGTTTCTTTGTTTTTTTTATGTTTTTCATAAGAATTCTCAAGTTAGCAATCTTGATGCACAGGCCAAGATATGGCCTGTGCAATAATAATTTAGTTAGCACGCTTTATTATTGAAACATAACTTGCTTGAGCATCTTCTGCAGACATATTTGTTGCCCAAAATTCAGCCATCAAATCATTGATTTGCTGATCAGTATCTGCATCAAACGTTTGACGGTTAGACGGCATTACTCCCCCAGCAGCTAATATATTCAGTCCTTTTTGCATACATGCATTTGCTGAGGACATGTCGATATCACCACGAACAGGTAATGAGCCTTTAGCTAAATTAAATTCGACCTGAACTTCAGGAGAAATCAATAATGATGCTAATTCCATTTGTGCAGCTTTTGTATCTGCATCATCAATCACAGGAAAGTAAAATGCATCTCCACCTGTATCTAGAATTTCATTAAATCCCATACCTGGCAAACAAGAATAATCTACACCAGCCACTTCACCTGCAACCTGGAATTCACCTTGCGCCCAATCACCCATGATCTGGCCACCAGCAGTATCAGTAATAACCATATTTGTTGCCAAATTCCAATCTTGAACTTTTGACTTTCGAGCCAACTCTCTAGCATTTGCAACTGATTTAAAAGCTCGTGTCCATTCTGGACCAGCGGCAACATCGGCATTTTTATCACCAGTAACTTCTAAAAATTTATCAACTCCAACAACGCCAAGTACTAGAGCACCAAACGCTATAGATTGCTGCCAACCCTGCTGACCCATTGCAAGAGGTACTATTCCATTCTTTTCCAGCTCACCAGATCCTGCGACAAATTCATCCCAATTTGTTGGAATTGGCAATCCAGCCTTTTCGAAAGCCCCATGACTTACCCATAACCATTGAGCTGAATGAATATTTACTGGAACACAATAAACGCGACCATCAACAGTACAGCTATCTAGTAACGATACCGGATTAACAATATTTCTCCAACCTTGCGCGTCAGCAATTTCAGTTAAATCCGTCATTAGACCAGCTTCAATTAACTCCTGAGCTTGCCGCCCATGGTTAAGTTGTGTTGCACCCATTGGTTCACCACCAATAATTCTACTAATAATTGCAGGAATGCTTGTACCACCGCCACCAGCAATCGCACCATCAACCCAATTGTGATCTGTTTTTTCATTAAAAGCTTTAGCTAATGTTGAAACAGCGGCCGCCTCTCCCCCAGATGTCCACCAATGTGTTACCTCTAAATCTTTTGCCGAAGCAGAAGTAGCAGCAAGACACGCTACTGAACAAAGTAATTTTGTTATAATATTCATGATAATCTCCCAATCTAAATCGTTATAGATCTATCTGTAACGATTTAGATTGCAAATTCAAGCATTTTTTTATAATATAATTATAATAAGATAATGATTAGTATCATTTGTAAAAATAATATTTTACACAGTATGTATGAATTAAGTTTTAGCTAGAGATTGGGCTACCAATTAAAAATGCAAATAAAGCCAACACTAAAAACAATTTCTGAATTGAGCGGACTCGCAACTGCAACTGTATCAAGAGCATTGAGCAATGCTCCTGATATAAGTTCAGCCACAAAAGAAAAAGTACGTAAAATTGCCGATGAAATAGGTTACGTTCCGAATCGGGCTGGCGTAAGATTAAGAACTGGGCGGACAAATGTTATAAGCCTAATATTGTCCACTGACACAGAAATTATGAATATGACCGCTCGTTTAATTTCAGCTATTGCACTGGGGTTGCGTGATACTCCATATCACTTAAATATGACACATTATTTTCCAGGTGATGATCCTATGAAACCAATAAAATATATTGTTGAAACAGGTTCAGCTGATGCATTAATTTTTAATCAAGTTCAACCCAATGACCCTAGAGTTAAATACTTAATAAAAGAAAAATTTCCATTTACAATGCATGGAAGATCTTGTGTTGATGAAAAACAATCTTTTGTTGATTTTGATAATGCTGAATTCGCAAAGTTAGGTATTGAAAAACTCATTAAAAGAAACAGAAAAGAAATACTTATGATTACTCCGCCAAAAGAGCAATCTTATGGCCTCGAAATGCTAACAAGCGCTAAGGCAACTGCTAAAAAACATAATGTACCATTAACAATAGCACCCAAAATTACAAGTGATAGCAGCATTGAGGAAATTAGTGCCTGCGTTAGTAAACAAATTTCAAAAAACAAAAAGATTGATAGTGTACTTGTAGCAAGCCCAAATAGTGCAATGGCTGCAGTAGCAGGTTTTGAAAATTTAGAATTAAAAATTGGTAAAGATTTTGATGTAGTAGCAAAAGATGCAGTCAATTTTCTAAAACTTTTTAGGAATCAAATAATTATAATAAAGGAAGATATGGAAATAGCCGGCGAAAACTTAGCCAAAGCGGCAATTCATGCCGCTCAAAATCCAACCTCAAAACCAATACAATTTATAGATCAGCCAAAATCCATTAAATAAATCTCAATTTAAAATTATTAAAATTTTGGAGAATATTCTGATGGATCAATACAGTTGGGACGATCAGGTAAATTTAACGCTGCTTTAATTGGGTGGGTTTGAGAAATGATTTTTCCAGCCCTAATAACTGTTAATCTATTAGCTCTTAGTCTAATTGCATCAATTTTATCAGTAGCTTGAAGTATAACCATATCAGCCCGACAGCCTTTTTTAATACCATAGCTATCTAAACCTAATATTTTTGCTGAATTAGTAGTTATGGCGTCAAAGCACCAATCCATATCTATCCTACTAGACATCTGCCCAACATGAAGTCCCATATGAGCAACATCCAACATATCCGCTTTACCTAAAGAATACCATGGATCCATGACACAATCAGAACCAAAGCCAACATTTATACCTGCATCTCTAAGTTCAGGCACACGAGTTTGCCCTCGTCGTTTGGGATAACTGTCATGCCTTCCCTGAAGCATAATATTTATTAAAGGATTTGGGATCACATGCATTTCAGCTTCTGCAATTAATGGTATAAGTTTTGATACATAGTAATTATCCATAGAATGCATTGATGTTAGATGAGAACCCGCAACCCTACCATTAAGTCCTAATCGCGAAGTTTCAAACGCTAAAGTTTCCACATGTCGGCTTTGTGGGTCATCACTTTCATCACAATGCATATCAACCATCAAGCCTCTATCTGCTGCTATTTCACACAAATATTTTATAGAATCTGCTCCATCTTGCATTGTTCTTTCAAAATGTGGGATTCCACCAACAACATTAACTCCCATATCTAAAGCATTAATTAAATTTACTTTTGAATCTGGATCACGAAATATGCCGTCTTGAGGAAAAGCAACTAATTGAAGATCTATGTACGGTGCTACTATTTTTTGAACTTCAAGTAATGCTTCAACGCCTTTCAAAGAATTGTCACATATATCAACATGAGAACGAATTGCACCAATTCCCATTGAGACGGCCAAATCACAATACCGCAAAGCTCTATTTATGATCTGGTCTGTAGTTTGAATTGACTTTAGTTCACTCCAAAGACCAATTCCCTCAAGTAATGTTCCAGAAACATTCATTCGTGGGGACCCTAATGAAAGCGTTGCATCCATATGAAAGTGTGGATCAACAAATGGCGGTGAAATCAAATAACCTTTAGCATCTATGTTTACTTCGGCATTTGCTTCTATTCCACTTTCAATTGTAATGATTTTTCCATTTTTACAGGCGATATCAACACCATTTTGTCCATCTGATGAATTAGCATTCTTAATTAGTAAATCAAAATCCATTATCTAGCTCCCTTAAACCAAGGCTTTAATAAAGCTCTGGGGTATTCAGCTCTTCTAGCAACTATAACCAAAGCAATTATAGAAAGAACATATGGTGCCATAAGAAATACTTGAGATGGTAAAAAGGCCCCAACTTCGGTTTGCAAACGTACTTGAAAAGCATCAAAAGCCCCAAATAGAATTGCTCCTAATAGTGCCTTCCCAGGACGCCAGCTTGCAAAAATAACTAATGCTATACATATCCATCCACGCCCATTCACCATTCCAAAAAAGAATGAGTCAAATGCAGACATAGTAAGAAATGCACCACCAAGAGCCATGACAGATGAACCAACTACTATTGCACCAATACGCAAACCATAGACAGACAATCCTTGGGCATCAACAGCATCAGGATTATCACCAACGGCTCTAATAGACAAACCTAATGGTGTACGGTTCAAAATCCACCAAACCAAAACCACCATAAATAAAGCCAACCAAGTCATAGCGGTTTGTTCAGCTAAAACCAAACCAATAAAAGGTATCTCAGAAATATATGGAATATCCAAAGGTTGAAAAGGTTCAATTTTTGGTGGTGAAGACAGTTTTGGTAATGCAGTACGATAGGTAAAGTAACTTATTGAAGTTGCCAAAAGTGTCACGCCTAAACCTGAAACGTGCTGAGACAAACCAAGTGGAACTGTTAATATTGCATGAATTAAACCAAAAGTTCCACCTACAATGACAGCAACTAATAAACCCATCCAAAGAGTAAACCCAAACCAAACAGCCATCCACCCCGCCATTGCCCCAGCTACAAATATACCTTCAATTCCTAGATTTAGAACACCAGATTTTTCACAAATTAAGGCTCCCAAGACACCGAATATCAATGGCGTTGCTATTCGCAATGTTGCAGCCCAAAAGCTTTCATTTAAAAGTATCTGCAAAATATCCATCAAGCATTCACCTTGTTTGTTCGAATAAATCTATAGCGCGCTACAAATCCTCCGATGAGGACACATATTAAAGAAATTGCTACAACTAAATCTGCCAGATAACTTGAAACTCCTATAGCTCTACTCATAGTATCAGCACCGACAAAAATTGAGGCTATAAATATTGCTGAAATAACAACTCCAATTGGGGATAAGCCTGCCAACATTGCAACTACGATACCAGTATAACCAAAGCCTGGGGATAAATCTGTTGTCAGATAGCCTCTTAAGCCAGCAACTTCACTAACACCAGCTAATCCAGCAATGGCCCCAGATACCACTGCCGCCCCCATGAATGTGCGATTTACATTAATCCCAGCATGCAGTGCAGCTGGAGCATTTTCACCAACTGCCCTGATTTTAAATCCCCAAATACTTTTTGATAATAATAAGTGTACTAAACCTGCAGAAATTAACGCAATTATTAAACCTGAATGAATTCTCATTCTAGGTATTAATTGGGGTAATATTCCATTTTCAAGAATTGGCTCCGACTGCGGCCAACCCATTCCCATTGGATCTTTAAGCGGACCCTCTAACATCATCTGCAGAAAAATTATTATGATAAAGTTTAATAATAATGTTGTAACAACTTCATCTGCACCAAAACGAGTTTTAAGATAAGTTGGAGCAGCCATCCCAACAGCACCCGATATAGCACCAGCAAATAGTATAACAGGGATTAAAATAAACGAAGGCGCATCAATCAGGCCTGTGCCAACTGTAACAGCTGCCATTGCACCAAGATATAATTGCCCTTCAGCGCCAATGTTCCATAACTTTGCCCGAAATGCTATTGTTGCCGCAAGGCCAGTAAAAATAAGTGGTGTTGCTCTTGTTAACATTTCAGTAAATGCAAATGTAGACCCAAATATTCCTTTTGCCATTTGCGTATAAGCTTCGAAAATATTTGCACCTGCTAAGGCTAAAGGTATTGCTGCCAATAATATTGCAACCAAAGCTGACATTATAGGTATCCCGACAGTCCACCATTTTGATGGCATCTCCCGGGGCTCAATGCGTATCATATTTTCTCCCCCGCCATCATTAAGCCAATAACCTCTCGGTCTTTATTGACAGTCTCTATCAATGAACCATTATGAATTACCATAATTCTATCCGATAATGCTAAAATTTCATCTAAATCTTCGGAAATAAGTAAAACACCAGCTCCACGACCTCGCGCCTCTAAGAGGTGACGAGCAACTTCATTAGCCGCCCCTAAATCTAAACCTCTCGTAGGCTGATTTGCTAAAATAACATTTGGTTTACATTCAAATACTCTAGCAAGAATTAACTTTTGAATATTTCCACCTGACAAAAGACTTGCTTTTGCATCAATACCTGGCCCTCTTATATCATATTTCTCAATAAGAGTTTCGGCGTTTTCTTTGATAGCTCTATTTTGCAAAAACCCATTTTTATTTACATCTTTGTCTTGCAAGCGCTCAATTACCAAATTTTCAGCTACTGACATTGCTCCAACCACACCATCATGATGTCGATCTTCAGGGATTCTACCAACACCTAAAGATTGCATTCCATTAGGAGAAAAATATTCTACATTTTCACCTTCTATTAATAAATCACCACTATCAGGATCAATTAAACCAGATATTAACTTTGCAAGCACAGATTGACCATTTCCAGAAACACCAGCGATTCCTACAATCTCATTTTCATGAATAGTAAAGTTAGTTCTATTCAATGAAGTTCTCATACTATCGCCTTTTACAGATACTTCATTTAATTGCAGAATTGGATTACCTAATTGTATCTTGTCTATCGGATTTTTAATGGTTTCTTCACCTACCATCATACGAGCTATTACTCTCTCATTTGCATCTGAAGTGGCAATTTCTCCAACTTTTTCACCATGTCTCAAAACTGCAATTCTATTTGAAAATTTAAGGACTTCTCGTAGTTTATGAGAAATAAATATTACTGATAAACCATCTTTTGTCATAGAATCTATATTTTCAAATAAAGCATCAGCTTCTTGAGGAGTAAGAACCGCAGTTGGCTCATCGAGCACTAAAATCTTCACTTCATGATAGAGAGCCTTTAAAATTTCTACACGCTGTCTTTCACCAACAGTTAATCTAGCAACTTTTTCATCAAGTGGAGCAGATAAACCAGTACGGTCAATAATTTTTAAAATTTTATTTCTTGCTTTATTTCGATCATGTCGCCACGCCCATAGCTTTTCAGAGCCTAATAAAATATTATCTAGAACAGTGAGATTTTCAGCTAATGTAAAATGTTGATGAACCATACCAATACCAGCATCTAAGGATGCTTGCGGATGCCCAAGAACCAATTTACGCATTTGACCATCATTTCCAAGCACATCTATTGAGCCACTATCTGGTAAATAGTGGCCAAATAACATGTTCATCAAAGTTGTCTTACCAGCACCATTTTCACCCAGTAAAGATAGGACTTCACCACGGTACAATTCAATATTTACAGAATTGTTGGCTACTACTGAACCAAATCGTTTTGATAAGTTTTTGAGGGATAATACTTGAGTATTTTTCATAATAAATTGTTAATTGGCCGGCATTTACCGGCCAATTTATTTTATTTGTCTGAAACAGGGGCATCATCATTAATGACAACAGTATAGCTACCGTCCATGATCGCCGCTTCTTTAGCTTTCACCAAAGATACAATATCTGCAGGAACTAGTGATTCATCTAATACTAGAGACCCTCCGCCATGAGCCATAAAGCTATACTGCCCATAATCATCTGCAGAATATGATCCATTTGATACTGCTTTTATAGCCGTATCAACAGTTGCTTCCATATGCCAAATAGCAGATGCTAGAATTGTATTAGGATAATCGGCTGAAGTATCAATCACATTGCCAATAGCTTTCATTCCTCTTTCAACTGCAGCGTCAGAAACACCAAAACGTTCTGCATACATTACATCAGCGCCAGCATCCATCATGGCAAAAGAGCTTTCTTTAGCTTTTGCAGGATCATACCAACTATCTATAAAATTCACTAGAAATGATACATCAGAGTTTGTTTCTCTAGCACCTTCCATGAATGCATTCATTAATCGGTTTACTTCAGGAATTGCATAACCACCTATCATTCCAATTACATTATTTTCACTTGCAGCTCCTGCTATCATTCCAGAAAGGTATGCTGGTTCATGGATAAAATTATCAAACACTGAAAAATTAGGTGCTTGTGGTGCAAATGAAGACCCCATTAAAAATGCTATATCTGGATAATCAGCAGCTACTTTACGCGCAGCTCTTTCTAGTCCAAAAACTTCACCAACAATTAAATTAACACCATTTTCCGCATATTCCCGCATAACACGTTCATAATCAGTATTTGATACATTTTCGGAATATACATACTCAATATCGCCACGATCTTGAGCTGCATCTAGTGCAATATGTATTCTACTAATCCATTGCTGATCTACAGGTAAAGTAAAAATCCCAGCAACTTTTACTTCATCCGCCATCGCTGAAATAGGTGACATAAGCATGCTGAGCATTGCTGCTCCTGCTAATATTCCTCTTCTTGTTAACATAAGTGGCAGTTTCATATTTTTTTCCCCTATTAAAATTTTAATTATAAAATAATGCAATCATAAATTTACCATTCGGTCAAGATTTATAAAACTTACTATTTAATTTAGATATATTTATTAACGAGATTTTCTAGACGTTCTTGACGACCAGACTTTGGTTCTGGGTTAATATCATCGTTAAGAACTTTAGAAGAAATAGATTCAAGATCACCATTTAATATGTCTTGGCCACTTTTCGTATTCCAACCCGCGTAACGTTGGTCTCTTAGAGCCTCAAGCTTTCCATCATCTAACATCCTTGCCGCTGATTTCAGTCCAGCGGCGCAGACGTCCATCGCACCTACATGACTTAGTATCAAATCTTCTGGATCTAGTGACTGACGGCGAAGTTTTGCATCAAAATTAGTACCACCAGTTTTAAAGCCACCTGCTTTAAGAACTTCGTAATATGCAAGAGTAATTTCTGGAACATTATTTGGGAATTGGTCAGTATCCCATCCAGATTGATAGTCATTTCTGTTCATATCTATTGAACCTAAAATACCCAACTCTCTTGCAAGAGAAAGCTCATGCTCAAAAGAATGGCCTGCTAGAATTGCATGCCCCTGTTCAATATTCACCTTTACTTCATTTTCAAGATCAAAATCTTTTAAGAACCCATAAACTGTTGCCACATCGTAATCATATTGATGCTTTGTTGGCTCTTGTGGTTTTGGTTCAATTAATATGGAGCCTTCAAATCCAATCTTATGTTTGTAATCGACTACCATTTGAAGCATACGTCCAGCCTGTTCACGTTCTCTGCCCATATCTGTGTTTAATAATGTTTCATATCCCTCTCGGCCGCCCCACAGAACATAATTTTGTCCCCCCAATTTATGTGTAGCATCTAGGCATGTTTTTATCGTTGCAGCACTAAATGCAAATACATCAGGGTCAGGATTTGTCGCTGCACCTGACATATACCTTCTGTTAGAAAATAAATTAGCGGTACCCCAAAGTAGTTTGGTATTTGTAACTGCCATCTTTTCTGAAAAATAATCTATCATTTCCTCAAGATTTCTTGTGTTTTCAGAAAAATTATTCCCTTCCGGGCGTATGTCTGCATCATGAAAACAGAAAAACGGAGTATCTAATATGTTAAACATTTCAAATGCTACATCAGCTTTTAATTTAGCTAAATCCATCTCATTGCCAAACCATGGTCGATCAAATGTTTGGCCACCAAAAGGATCGCCACCATCATAAGCAAATGAGTGCCAATAAGCTACTGAAAAACGTAAATGTTCTCTTAAAGTCTTACCAAAGACAATCTCATCAGGGTCATAATGACGAAAAGAAAAATCATTATCAGATTGCAATCCTTCATATTTAATTTGAGGAATATCTTTAAAAAAATCAGTCATTTTACACCCTTTAAGTTATTGATTTAAGTGCCTTATAAGTTGCACGATATGAATTTAAAGCTGACATGAAATCATCATGCAAAGGCATGACAGGCTCAATTATTTTTTCAATCTTTGGGAAAACTGCAACATCTGATCTATTAGAGCCATGAGCAATCATTCCAAGTCTTGCAGCCCCAAATGCACCGCCAAAATCACCCGATACAGGTATACTTATAGGCTTGCCTAATGAAGTTGCTATGGCTTGGACCCAATATTCAGATTTTGCACCCCCACCAACAGCTATTAACCTCTCTATATTAGTTCCAGTTGAACTTAAGGCATCAAAGCTATCTCGAATTGCGAACGTAACGCCCTCAATTACCGCTCTTATCATCTTCTTTTGATCAGTATTGTGGTCTAAGTTTATGAATGAAGCACGGATTACGGCATCATTATGTGGAGTTCTTTCACCACCAAGATAAGGCAAAAATAATGTATTTGATGGCGCTTGAAGTGACCCAAGATTATTTGTCATTTCTTCAGCTGATGAATTTAATATACGGCTAAACCAATTCATAGCATCCGTTGCTGCCAAAATTACACCCATTTGATGCCATGTATCAGGAAGTGCATGGCAAAAAGTATGAACAGCACTAGCTGGATCTGGTTGATACGAATTTGATGCAGCAAAAAGTACACCAGAAGTCCCTAAGCTAACAAATGCATCACCAGCGTTTACTACTCCTACACCGATAGCACTAGCAGCATTATCTCCACCACCACCTGCAATAATAACTCCTTTGGACATTCCCCATTTAGCAGCAAGGCTATCTTTTAATTTTCCAGATATTTCACTTCCTTCAACTAATCGCGGCATATGAGACCTGTCTAGACCTGTAGCAGCAAGCAGGGCATCAGACCAATCACGTTTTTTTACGTCTAACCACGAAGTACCTGCAGCATCAGACATTTCAGCAACATACTCACCACTTAACCAAAATCGTAAATAATCTTTAGGTAATAAGACTTTTGAAATTTGATCAAAGATTTTAGGTTCATGTTTACGTAACCAAGAAATTTTAGGAGCCGTAAAGCCTGGAAATACAATATTACCCGTTAAATCACGAAAAATGGTCTGTGAATCAAGATAAGATGCTTCTTCAAATGATCGAGTATCGTTCCATAATATACATGGCCTCAATACATCATCATTTTTGTCCAATAATGTGGCACCATGCATCTGCCCAGAAAGTCCAATTGCAGTTACCAAATTCAATTTGGTTTTTTTAGAAAGTAAGGCTATTATATTTTCTGCAGCCTCAATCCAATCATGTGGGTTTTGCTCTGACCAACCATCATTTGGTCGGTTAATATTTAATGAGACTGATGCTTCGGCACAAATGTTTTGGGCATCGTCTATAACGATGCCCTTTAAATTTGATGTTCCTAAATCAAGCCCAATAAACACATTTTAATCCTTATCTTTTTGGATTTTTTCCTAAAATAATCATTGAAAGGATATCATCTTCTGTAACATCTTCAACCCGTTCAGTGCCAACAAGTTTGCCATTTTTCATAACACTAGCTCTATCACAAAGCTTCATTACATTATGAATATCGTGTTCGATCAAAAAGATTCCAATTCCTTGCTTTTTCAATTCCTGTATTAATTCAGCAACCATTTCAGTTTCTTGTGGCCCAAGTGCTGCAGTTGGCTCATCCATTATCAATATTTTAGCATCAAAATAAACTGCACGAGCAATAGCTACAGACTGCCTTTGGCCACCTGACAAAGCTGATACTGGAACATCAAACTTCTTAAAATTAGGGTTAAGACGTGCCATAATTTTACGTGTTTCTGCTTCCATCCTGCTCTCATCAAGAAAGCCAGATTTTGTTATTAATTCACGACCCAGAAAAAGGTTAGATGCGGCATCTAGATTGTCCGCTAATGCCAAGGTCTGATAAATCGTTTCAATGTTCTGATCACGAGCGTCTCGAGGATTGTTTATTATAACTTTTTCACCACTGATGAAAACCTCACCTGAATCAGCATTATAAGCACCCGATAAGCATTTGATTAAGGTGGATTTTCCTGCACCATTATGTCCCAATAAGCCAACAACCTCACCTGAATAAAGATCTACGCTGACTTGATCAACTGCCTTAATACCACCAAATGAAATCGATATATCTTTTAAATTAACTAGAGGCGTACCTATATTTGTCATTTCCTGTATCCTCACTTTTTAACGCGTTTATTATATACAATATCTAGATACACTGCGAGCACGAGAACCATGCCTACGACTATCCGTTGAATTGCACTATCAAATCCAATTAAAACCATTCCTGATTGTAAACTTTGCATAACGAGGGCACCTAATATTGCACCATATATTTTACCAACACCGCCAGCAAGCGATGTACCACCAATTACAGCAGCAGCAATTACATATAGTTCATCTAAAATTCCCAATGCATTTGTAGCTGAGTTCAAACGAGCAGAGGCTATAACTGAAGCTATCGCAGTCAACATACCCATTAGGGCAAAAACTTTCATAGTAACCCATTTGGTATTAATACCTGCTAAAGATGCTGCTTCTGGATTCCCTCCAATCGCAAAAACATATCTCCCAAAACGTGTTCGTGTCATTAGAATAGTCATTCCAATACCAACTGCTGCTAATATGAGGACAGGAATTGCAAAACCATGGCTTATAAATGTTCCTTCTAGATCCTGGCCAATTTTTGCACCATATTGACGAACAATACCTTTTGGCCATGGGTATGAATTAACTAATAAAACAGCTCCAATAATAGTAGCCCATCCAACTACAGCAAGCATAGCTTCAGCCCACATTGGTCTGAGATGGAAGTTATGCTTAATGCGAGATTGTCGTCCGGAATAAAGAATATATGCAACACCAATGCATGCCAAAACACCAATAAACCAGCTTACATTTGCACCAACTGCTCCATATGGCCCACCACCAAGAAGAGCAAAAGTTGGATCCACTGGCGAAATTGTTCGTCCACCACCTGATAAGAAAGCCATACCACGCCAAACCATCAAACCACCAAGTGTAACAATAAAGGCTGGTATCTCACGATATGCTATTAACCACCCATGCAACGCTCCGATTACAGTTCCAATAATGAGACCAAGAATAACTGCAATAATCCAAATTGACCAATGACCAAGTCCAACAAATTGTGGTAAATATTCAACCTGCAATAGTCCCATTGCCATCGCTATTACGCCAATCATTGATCCAACAGATAGATCGATATTGCGAGTAACAATTACTAGAACCATTCCAGTGGCCATAATCCCAATCGATGATGTTTGAACAGATAAGTTCCATAAATTTCGAGGGGTTAAAAATGCACCAAAGTTATTAAATATTACTCCGTAAAAATGAAATCCAAACCAAATTAATGCTAATGCACCAAGCATTCCAAGTAGGCGTGGGTCTATTTCTGTGGCAGCTATAAAACGCGAGATAACACTTTCTTGTTTATCATTAGCGCTTTTGGAGGAATTAGTATCGTTCATGGGTAAAATCCAGCACGTTTGGGGTTAAAATTGGAGCAAATAATTAACTTAAACTATTAATTCTTTTTAAGCAATTTCAGCTCAACAACAAATAACTATAATTCAAAAAAAAAGCTTGGCGCTGATCAATTTAAGACCAGCGCCAAGCCATAAGACTAATTAACAGCCATCAACACCGTTGATTGCGCCTGCACATGCTTGTGCTTTACTGATGTGTCCACCATCAATTGCTACGCTCAAGTTGTCACGTGTCAAAGGAGTTGGCTCCATTAGGATTGCATTAATTGCGATACCTTTTTCGCCACCATCAAATATTGAAGCACCTTCGATGTCAGACATTGCTGTACCATTTGCTAGTGCAGAAGCGATTTCACCAGCTGCTTTACCTAGATTACGAGCATCTTTCCAAACAGAAACTGTTTGTGATCCACGTGCAACACGGTTGATTGCAGCTAAGTCACCATCTTGACCACCAACTGGTATTACAAGACCTTGAGCAGACAATGCAGCAACTACGCCACCAGCCATACCATCATTTTCAGAAAGAACAGCATCAACATTGTTGTCATTTGCTGTTAAGATTTGCTCCATGTTTTTCTGAGCATTTTCTGGCTTCCAACTATCCGTGAATGATTCACCAACAATTTTGATTTTACCAGAAGCAACATCATCACCAATTACTTCCATCATACCTTGAAGTAAGAACATTGCATTTGGATCGCCTGCGTCACCTTTAATAATTGCATAGTTACCTGTAGGTTGAACAGCTTGAACTGATTTTGCAATAATACGACCAACACCTACATTATCAAAAGTTAGATAAAAAGTACGAGCGTCTTCAATTAAACGGTCATAACCAACTACTGGAATACCTTCATTTGCAGCAGCTTCGATTGCTGGAGCAATTGCATCTTTATCCCAAGCATTAATAATCAATGCATCAACGCCTTGAGTGATCAAAGCTTCTATGTCTGTAAGTTGTTTTGCAGACGATGATTCAGCATCAGCAGATACATATGTATTGCCTGCAGCTTCAATTGCAGCAACCATAGCTGCTTCATCAATCTTCCAACGTTCTTCTTGGAAACTAGCCCAAGATACACCAATTGATTTACTGTGACCGTCTGCTATTGCAGAAAAGCCTGTAAAACCAGCTGCAACTACAGCAGCGGCTAAAATTAACTTATTCATAATTATTCTCCCAAAAAATTTTTTGATGCCCTAACAGAGCTGTAACCTATTAAAGGCACTAAACCATTTTGATGTATTTAATTCACTTGTCAAACTAAATTTTTAATGTTTTTATAAAAAATACTCAATTTTAGTTAAAAAGGTGCAATTGAAACTTTTTTTTCTGTCTTTAATCGTTGATAACAACAAAAAATTACTATTATTTAATTCAGAGGGTGAATTAATGTCTAAAAAAGAAGTTAATTTCAGCACAGATTCGATTCGTCCAGCAAATGGATATGGACCTATACTTAGACCAACTGCGCGAGAAACATACTCTTTACGTCAGCAAATATTTGAACTTGTAAGAGCAAGTGGTAGAATTGCACGATCAACTATAGCGCGTACACTCGATATAAGCCCTGGTTCTGTTACTTCCCTTACAGCTGAATTAATTGTTGATGGCTTTTTGAGAGAAGTTGAAGAAACAGCACGAGAAGCGAGCCGCGGACGCCCCCCCGTTTCTCTCGAATTAGTTTCAAATGCGCTATATGTTATTGGAGTAAAGCTTTCTGATGAAAAGCATACAGCAACTTTAACCGACTTTGGTGGGAATGCACTCGCAAGCGCATCACAAATTACTAATGCTGATAAAAAATCAGCAAATGAATTATTAATTGAAACTGAAATACTAATTAAAAAAGTTTGTGAAAGAGCTAATATTGATCAAAATTCTGTATCTGCTATTGGCGTCGGTATTTCTGGTATTGTAAACTATACAACAGGTGTTGTTACGTGGTCACCTCTTCTAGAAAAATTAGACGTTCCACTTGGTAATGTTTTTTCAACGCATTTTGACACACCTGTATGCATAGACAACGACGCTAATGTTTTAACTCTTGCTGAACTTTGGTTTGGAGCTGGCCGCGCTCTTAGTAATTTTGCTGTAGTAACTATTGAACACGGGGTGGGAATGGGTTTTGTAAGCGATAACAGGCTTTTTCGTGGCGCCCATAGCATGGGATTAGAACTTGGGCATACTAAAGTACAGCTAGATGGTGCCTTATGCCGTTGTGGCCAAAGAGGTTGTTTAGAGGCATACTTGGCAGACTATGCTCTTGCACGAGAAGCCTCTACGGTACTGACGATGACACCTGACCAATCAAAAAACCTTAATGAGTCCCTTAAAGATCTATATAAAATGGCAAAGTTTGGGGATATGGCCAGTCAGAAAATTTTTAAACGTGCTGGAAGATACCTTGCAGTAGCATTATCTAATATTATTCATTTGTTTGATCCAAAATTAATAATTTTATCTGGCCGCCCAATGCAATATGAATTTTTATATGATGAAGATATGCAATCAGAAATGCGTACTCTTGCTCTCTATGAGAGCCGATATGATACTCAAATTGAAATACAATCTTGGGGTAATATGGTTTGGGCAAGAGGCGCTACTGCACTAGCACTCACGGAACTTACAAAAACAGTAGTAGTCGAAGGGCGTTAAAATTTGAAAACTTTAACTTTATTAGCATGCCTATTAGCTACACAATCAAATGCGACCCCTTTATTTGAAAATTTATCACTTAATTTACCCCATCATATCTATTCAGGTGAATGGAATCATTTTGTTGGTGGCGGTGTGGCAGTAATGGATTGCAACAATGATGAATTACCTGATATTTTTGCAGCTGGTGGAACATCCCCATCAAAACTTTTCATAAATCAAAGTAATTTTAAGTTTAATAAAATTAGTATTCCTGAAATTACTGGTTCAACAGGTGCATATCCAATTGATATAAATGCGGACGGATTCATGGACCTTTTTGTTTTACAGCTAGGATCTAATATACTTTTAAAAGGCGGCCCAAACTGTAGTTTTACCAATGCAACTGAAGAATTTAACATTCCCATTGATGAACAATGGTCAACAGCATTCAGCGCATGGTGGAATGACAATGGTTTACCTTATATGGCTGTTGGAAACTATGTTGATCTAAACGACCCAAAAGGTCCTTTTTTCGCTTGTGACACACATCAAATATTAGAACCTATAAATAATGTTTACTCAGGGAAGAAACTTCAACCTGGTTTCTGTTCACTGTCTATGCTTACAGCAAGAGATGCTAGTGGAGAAATGAGATTAAGAATATCAAATGATAGGCAATACTACGTTCGAAATGGTTATGAGCAAATGTGGGATTTATCTGATGAAAGATTTTTAAATGAAGCCGATGGTTGGGATAAATTTTCTATTTGGGGTATGGGTATTGCAAGCAGAGATATAACTGGAGATGGAAGAGATGAAATTGTGCTCACCTCAATGGGAGATCAATTATTACGAATAGCAAATTCAAATGGCACTTATTCCAATGCTCCATTTAAAAAAGGCACCTACGCACATAAACCATATTTTGGTGATGATGGCCGACCTTCAACTGGCTGGCATGCACAATTTAGTGATATAAATAATGATGGCTTAGCTGATCTATTTATTGCTAAAGGCAACGTCGATCAAATGCCATCAAATGCAATTAAAGATCCTAATAATCTATTAATTCAAATGAGTGATGGGACATTTACTGAAGTTGGACTGGAAGCTGGAATTGCTAGCTTAGAAAGAGGCCGAGGTGCAGCCTTAGCAGATTTTGATCTTGATGGGCGAGTTGATATATTAGTGATGAACAGGCGTGCTCCAATGGAATTATATCGAAATATATCAAAAAATACTGGCAATTGGCTAGCAATTAAACTGAAACAAAAAGGTGGCAACATTAACGCTATTGGATCTCGAATAACTATTGGAAAAGATAGCCAGCAATTAACAATTGGAGGTGGGCATGCTGGTGGCCAGGCCTTACCATTACACTTTGGATTAGGAGATTTAAATATAGTAGAGATCAATGTTGAGTGGCCTAATGGCTCAATTACTAAACACAAGGCTAATGCTAATCAAATTTTAACAATTCAGCGTTAAGGATTTGGTATTTTAAGTCCACTTGGTACAGATTTTGGGATTCCCAAACGACCTTTTTGCGCTTTTGTATCTGTCAAAGTTCCTAAAAAAGCTAAAAGATCCAAAACTTCACCTTCTGAAATTATTACTGGATCCATGTTTATTGCTTCTGAAATAGCTTTTACTTCACTAGCATTATCCATAATTTTCCAATCATTTGCGTCATACTTTGTTAGATTTACATTTGATTTATCATAATTGGATAAAGCTAAATAAGGATTTAAATGAGCGTTTATGAATGCTTCAAGGTCACTGTAAGCACCCGCATGCCCCCATGGACCAGTCAATTCAACATTGCGTAATGATGGGGTTCGAAATGCATATTTGTCATTAATATTTCCTGTTACTCGAAAACGCCCTAAATCACGTGAATGATTTTGAAATCTTGCTGCTTTTCCCGGGCCAACTTGAGGTTGTCCAGTTGCATGAAACTGATGATCTGTAAAAAGTGCACCACTATGACAACTAGAACAATTAGCCTTATCATAAAATAAACTCATCCCATTTTCTTGAGAAACAGTTAAATTAAGTTTGCCTTTTAAAAAATCATCAAATGGTGATGTATCTGATCGCCACTCAAATTCCATAAAAGCAGCAACAGCATTCGAAATATCGGTAAATTTTATATCTTTTGAAGTTTCAATATGATCATAAGTTTCTATGAAAAAGTCAGAATACACAGGAATGGATCCTACTCTTTTAGATATCAAATCCCAAGCCCCACCTTCTCCAGTTAGAATACCACGTCTTACTGCTTCCGAGATTTCGTTTTCTGAATAATGGCCAGCCATTTCATCTGCTGATAAAACTGGAAACATTGTTTGAGCTGATATTATTGAGCTAAAACCATCCACCATTTCTTCTTCAAGTGGTGTTCGCAGCCCAGAAGGTCTTGATAAATCAACTTGGACTCTTCCATCATGAAATAAAGTTTTAAATTGTTTTGCACCTAAATTAAATAATGGTTGAGCATTTCTAGGCACTCTTTGCTCAGGAAGGTTTTCATAATCAACAACCCGCTTATTTCCTAAGCCCTTACCACCATCACCAAGCGATAAAGATAATCCATCACCCGTACCTAAACTTGGATGATGGCAAGTAGCGCATGCGACTTCTTTGTTTCCAGATAAAATTGGATCATAAAATAAAAGTTGCCCTAACTTGGCCTCATTCTCATTAACAGATCTATAATCACTATCATCTAAGGGCAGTGGCAATTTGTTTGCTGACACCTCTAAGCTAGTCAATATGAAGATAAGAGTTACAAGAAAACGCATATTTAAAATTCCAATCAAATTTATATACTTTAAAATTTCAGAAATAGAGAACATGGCTCAGCTATATGTGCAAGCTGTTTTGTTTGAATAGTACAAATAATTTGCAAAAAAGTATATATTCTAACTATTAACCATGAGCAAAAAAATTAAACTGCATTTTCCAGTAATTTATTCACCTCTTTTTGGTATGGAGTTGCTCCCTCAGGAAGATCTGGAACAATAACAGCACTTTCATATTTTAATTGCTTTATTAATACTGGAAGCAAACGTTTATATGCACTAAAAATTGACAATTCAGGCTTTGGAACATCATGTTTTATTAATTCATGGAGCTTTGGAAGATTATAGTAAGGAACCATTGTAAACATATGATGTTCCAAATGATAATTCATATTCAAATAGATAAAGCGACTAATAGGATTCATCAGCACAGTTCGTGTATTTAAACGATGATCCGACACATTTTCAGCAAGACCAAGATGCTGTAAAACCCCTGTCAACACATGATGCCAAGCTCCATAAAGTCTTGGCAAACCAACAACCATAAGAGGTAATATTGAACTCAAATTTATGCTTAGTAAAACAATACACAAATAAATTAACAACCATATTCTAGCTATTAAAAAAACTTTAGCATAATCTTTAGTTCTCACATATGTATTCTCTTCAGCATTTATACTACCACTGGCGTGCAACAAAATTCTTTTGAATGCTTCAAAGACATCAATTATTCCAAATAAATTTAAAATAATTCTTCTTAGATCAGGTGGGCGCATTGCAACAATTTCAGGATCTCGGCCAACAATTATTGTATCAGTGTGATGTCTTACATGACTTGAACGCCAAGTGATTGGGTTTCTCATCATCATAAAAGATGAAATTTGATATACAAATTCATTCAACCATAAAGTTTTAAACGCTGTTCTATGACCACATTCATGCCATCTGGCATCAGCAGCAGATCCATACATCACTCCATAGATCAACCAAAATGGAACTGATAATAAAGATGGAGAAAATATAATAGCTAGAAAAGCAGAAATAAACATTACTCCAAGCCAAATAAAAGTGTCTCTCAAAGCTAATTTATCTGACTTTTCCATCAGCAAACGGATATCTTTAGTATCAACCTCTGGGCGAAACCATCTCAAATTCTTCACGTACTCGTGATCATTATTACCAATAAGCGTATATCTTTTTTTCATTTCTAATTTAAAACCGGCAATAATTTGATGGAGTTGTCGGAAAGTATCTAGTAATCATTTGATACATTTCTGGATGATTTTTCTTGATATATTCTCTTGAATGATAAGAATCTTTGAACCTCTTACCACCATCCATCATATACCCTTCAACTGCAATTGCCCAAACTTCTCCTGCAGGCATTTGTCTTGGAGCAATATTTCTTCTGTAAGCTTGGTCTATTAAATCTGGTAGCCTTTCATAAAAGTATAGATCGTTAGTGCTCTCAAATATTATGTGTTGCATTGAATGAGCCCATTCATGAAACAATGGGTTTCCACCAATTTCTTTATTCCCTGGATAGCAAAGCCAATCAGAGTTTACAGTCATAGTAGCATCTGTTTCACTCATCGCGAAACCTCCATCTTCACAAAAAGTGTCAAACTCTGGCAATGTGCATGTATTTTTTCTAAACAAAGAAATACGCATTTTATTTTCTTGAAATAAGTAGTGCAAATCAGGCCGAGCAGAAAGTTGGTATTTGAGCATTGCCCGAGCTGAAAGCATAGCTTTATCACTTATGTTTTGGCCACCAACAATCATTACCCCTGATGTCGAAACATATTTTTTATAATACTCTAGGCCTTTTAATTTAGGTGCATCAATTACATTATTTCCAGTTTCAATATATGGAAACTCATCCCATAAAATCGCATTACCTTCTTGTATCCAGCGCTTATTAAAACCTTTTAAAGAGTATAACAAATCTAATATGGCTAATGTGTAAGCCCTTTGTCCTCTTCCAGAAGCTTCTAAAGAACATTGAATTTTTTCTAGTTTAATTAATTTATTTTTTTGATTTTGATCTAAATCAGCTGGTTTAAAATTTTTTGTAAATTCTTTAGAATTTTTATACATCCAATATAAAAAAGGCCCATAACGTGTATCTCTATAATTTGGAAAATATTTTTTATTGGAAAATGTATCATCATAAATATCTAATATTTCATC
>Ga0114995_10000508_pt1 | contig 27105 bp, 26 predicted proteins | sample ArcticOcean_MG_C_11_FD_87038 | JGI IMG/M metagenome (GOLD analysis project Ga0114995, IMG submission 87038) | Marine microbial communities from western Arctic Ocean - ArcticOcean_MG_CB2_154 | ecosystem: Environmental > Aquatic > Marine > Oceanic | place: Arctic Ocean: Canada Basin | collected... | reverse complement strand
CGTGGTATTTTAGATATGCGTTTTTTGGGCGAATCGTGGATTGAGGTTCGTGATTCGCGGGGCCGTCTTGTACTTGCGGATTTGATGAGTTCTGGACGGACAGTATCACTGGAAACTTATGGGCCGATTGAAGTTCTTGTTGGTGCGGTTAACTCAAGTGAAATTGTTTTTAATGGTGAGAGACTGGATTTATCCGGGCGAGCCTTCCAGAATGTTGCCCGTATTAAGCTTGGAGTCGCCAATAATTGATAGAATCTCCCATCGTTCGCCGTGCGTCGCGGCAAATTTTAGTGGGTTCTCTGCGTATTGGTGGCGATGCTCCGATCGCTGTGCAGTCCATGACCAATACTGAGACAACTGACGTTGATGCGACGGTTAGGCAAGTCAGAGCTATTGCCGAAGCCGGTGCCGATTTAGTCCGTGTGTCTGTTCCGTCGATGGATGCGGCTAAGGCTTTTGCTCAGATTCGGCAAAGAGTCGAAATACCGCTTGTTGCTGACATTCATTTTGATCACAAAATTGCATTGGAGGTGATTCAGGCAGGGGTTGACTGCTTGCGAATTAATCCAGGTAATATTGGTCGGGAAGATCGAGTTCGTTCCGTTGTGTCTGCCTGTCGCGACAAAGGCGTTCCAATCCGGATAGGCGTCAATGCTGGTTCGCTTGAGAAGGATCTGCAGAAAAAATATGGTGAGCCGAAGCCTGAAGCTCTGGTCGAATCGGCCATGCGCCATATCGATATTCTAGACCGTTTGGATTTCCAAGAGTTCAAGGTTAGCTTGAAGGCGAGTGAAATCTTTATGACGGTTGCGGCTTATCACTTAATTGCTGATCAGATTGAGCAGCCTTTGCATTTAGGAATTACTGAAGCTGGTGGCTTACGAAGTGGCACAGTAAAATCAGCTGCTGGTTTAGGAATGTTGCTGATGGATGGAATCGGCGATACTTTGAGAATTTCTTTGGCCGCTGACCCAGTAGAAGAGGTAAAGGTTGGGTTTGATCTTTTGCGTGCGTTTAGATTGCGGTCACGGGGTATTAATTTCATCGCTTGCCCGAGTTGCTCCCGTCAGACGTTTGACGTTATTGGCACAATGAATCAGCTTGAAGCTCGTTTAGAGGATGTGAAGACATCCCTGGATGTGGCGGTAATTGGCTGTGTCGTCAATGGCCCAGGTGAGGCTCGACAAGCGGATCTAGGTTTAACTGGTGGTAATCCTGATAGCTTGGCTTTGTTCATTGATGGTAAGCAAGCTGCTCGATTGCCTGGCTCTAACTTTATAGACGAACTCGAGGCGACTATTCGGCAGCAAGCTGAAATTAAAGAATACGAGCGGTCGCAGCTAATAGCGCAGGCAATGGATACGCACTAAATGACAATTCAATCAGTCCGGGGTATGCCGGATATTCTGCCAGAGCAGTCGGGTGGCTGGTTGTTTTTGGAACAAACGGTTGCAGCACTTTTTTCATCCTATGGTTTAGTTCAGGTGCGTACGCCAGTGGTGGAAGAGACGCGTTTATTTGCGCGGGCTGTTGGCGATGTTACTGATATCGTAGAAAAAGAAATGTATTCCTTTGATGATAGATCTGGGGAAAGCCTAACTCTCCGCCCGGAACTTACAGCGGGTGTTGTGCGAGCTGTTATCGAGCATGGGATGCTGCACAACCAGACTCAGCGCTTATGGTATCAAGGGCCTGCGTTTCGTTATGAGCGGCCGCAAAAAGGTCGTTACCGTCAATTTCATCAAATCGGAGTGGAGTGTTTCGGATTTGCAGATTCGACCATTGAAGCGGAATTAATTGAGTTAACTGATCATCTCTGGCGTGCTTTGGGCATTCGAGATGCTTTGGATTTGGAGATTAATTCAATTGGCTCAGTTTCAGCAAGAGAGTCATATAAGACAGCGTTAGTCGCTTTTTTGTACTCACATTTTGATAGTCTAGATGAAGAAAGTCAGTCGCGATTGGAGCGTAATCCGCTTAGAATTTTAGATACTAAAAATTCGTCAACTCAGGCCCTACTGGCTAACGCCCCAGCGCTTGAAGACTATTTAACCAAAGAGGATTCGGCTCATTTTGAGGCCCTTTGTCTTTCCCTGGATCAGGCAGGTATTCGATATCGAAAAAATCCGAGGTTAGTACGAGGGCTTGATTACTATGGGCGTACAGTATTTGAGTGGATGACTGATTCACTTGGGGCTCAGGGAACTGTTTGCGGTGGTGGGCGTTATGATGGGCTTGTTGAGCATCTAGGTGGAAGGGCAACGCCGGGTGTCGGCTTTGCCCTTGGCATGGAGCGCGTCGTGCTCCTCATGGAAACACTTGGCGTGATTCCTGCTCAGATGCAAACTCAGACAGATATCTACCTGATGATGCAGAATGCTGAGTCGGAATCGACTATGCGTTCGTTGGCTCGCGAGATTCGTTTTCAGATTCCTAGGCTTCGTGTTATGACTCATATTGGTGGTGGAAGCCTGAAGAGCCAATTAAAAAAAGCAGATAAGTCAGGTGCCGATATCGGCTTGATTATCGGGGAAGACGAGCTTAAAACTAGGTCGGTAGTGTATAAACCGTTGCGCGGTGGGGACCAAGAAACCTTGCCAAATGAAGAAGTGGTTAAGCGCCTCAAATTATTAAGGGATATGTGATTGATGGACTATTTACGATCGGATGATGAACAAGCGGAGCTTCTGAAGCAGTGGCTTAAGAAAAATGGCTTAGGGTTGATCATTGCGGCATCAATCGGTGTGGGGTCTGTCTTCGGTTACCAAGAGTGGCAGGATTTTCAGATTAATCAGCAGACTGATGCTGCGTCACGTTATCAAGAGCTGATCGAGTTGTCAGCGGCGAATTTCGCAGATCCCGGTACTGATGAAGATTATGCCCGTTTATTAACTCTTGCAGAAGGTTTGCGCCAAACGAATGCGGATAGCAATTATGCGGCACTTGGTGCTGGCATTTTAGCCGCTCAGGCTGTGGAGCGTGGTGACTATGATTTGGCCGTTAGCCAATTAAATTACGCAGAAAGCACTGTTGGATCACCCGAGCTGAGAGCGATGACTGCATTGAGACTCGCTAGGCTTGAGCTCGAGCTTGGTCAAGCAAATGCCGCTTTGTCACGTATTCAGTCCATGGTTCCGAGCTCACTTGTAGCCTCAACGTCCGAGCTGGAAGGAGATATATTGGTGGTCCTTGAACGCTTGGGGGAAGCGCGTGAAGCTTATGAGAGAGCTCATGTTGAGCTGATTTCCAAGGGATTTAACTCGGCCGTTGTGGATATAAAACGTTCCTCCCTTCCAGAGGGTTCTTAATGTTACGGGTTTTAATAGCAGCGGCATTCGTGTGCCTTGCTGGTTGCTCGGGTGCTCCAGATAAGACACAACCGACTCCGCTTAAGCGAATTAGCGAAGAGATTAAGTTAGTTAAGATTGACTCGGTATCACTCGGCGGGAATGATTCTACGGGTTTGACGCCAGACGCTTTTAAGGATGCGGTCGCGGCCTCTTCTAGTGACGGTGAAGTAACGCTTTTTGATGCCAAACTCAATACTCGTTGGACGACTGATCTTGACGTGAATATTCTTGCTGGTGTCGCCCTAAATCAGGAAGCGGTTTATGTCGTGACAGCGGATGCAAATTTAGTAGCTCTGTCGATAAAAGACGGGAGTTTGTTATTCTCAAAACTGCTTCCCAGTATTTCAACTGGGCCACCAGTTGCAGATGCAAATCGGGTATATGTCAAGACCCAAATTGGCCAGTTATTGGTTCTGGACGCTAAGTCTGGCGAACTTGCTTGGATTGAAGAGGCCCGAGAGTCAAGTATCGGTATTCGAGGCTCTGCGCCGATGACACTGAAAGATAATACTCTGTTTGTTTTATGGGAATCAGGACGATTAGTTGCTTATCTCGCTGATTCTGGTCGGACTCTATGGGAACGGCAGGTTGCTGTTCCGCGAGGCCGCAGTCCTCTTGATAGGATTGTAGATTCAAAAGGAGCGCCATCGGTCCGTAATAATATGGTCGCTGTGGCGACCCGCAACGGACAAATTAGTTTGCTGAACGCAATGAATGGACGGCCTATTTGGAGTTTGAATTCAGATGCTTTCCCGGGTGCCCTGATTGCGTTCAACTTGGTGATAGTAGTTGAAACCGATGGCGTGGTCTCAGCGTACAGTCTTCAGTCTGGGAACCTAGTTTGGAGCAGTGAAAAATTAAAGTTTAGAGAATTGAGTCCGCCAGCTATTCTGGGAGACTCAATTGCTGTAGTTGATTTTGAGGGAGAGTTGCATTTGCTGAGTCCGAAAGATGGTCGTATGTTGGGTCGATTGGATGTTGGCAGTGCTCAAGGCAAAGTAGCTCCTGTGACCTTTAATACTGGTGTGCTCGTGCAACTGACAGATGGTCGACTCGTTCACGTAGGTGTAGTGCGTTGAAAGCACCTGTAATTGCAATAGTTGGCCGGCCTAATGTTGGAAAATCAACCTTATTTAATCGACTTACCAGGAGTCGAGATGCGCTAGTCGCAGATTATTCTGGTCTCACTCGTGACCGTAAATATGGTCGAGCGCTGATCGATGGACATCCATTTTTGGTAATTGATACCGGTGGCCTGACAGGGGGAGAGGCCGGCGTTGAAGCAGCGATGGCTGGGCAGTCAAAAGCAGCGATCGAAGAAGCCGACGCTGTAATGTTTATGGTAGATGTGATCGGTGGGATTACGGCATCTGACGTGGCTGTTTCCGAAATGCTTCGGAGAGTAGACAAGCCAGTGTGGCTGGTGGCTAATAAGATTGATGGTCAGAATCCTGACGTAGTGTTGTCAGAGTTTTATGGACTGGGCTTTGGTGAACCGTATCCAATCGCAGCCTCTCATGGGAGGGGCGTTTCGGCGCTTAGCGATATAATGCTTACCCATTTTGGATTGCAGGATGTTGATCCTGAAGAGGAGGGCGCTGAACGCTCTGATGCGCCAGGAATCCGTATCGGTGTAATTGGGCGTCCAAATGTTGGTAAATCGACACTGGTGAATCGAATGCTCGGAGAGGATAGAGTAGTAGTTTTTGATCTGCCGGGCACTACGCGCGATTCAATATACATTCCCTATGAGCGCCATGGCGAAATGTTCACGCTGATCGATACGGCTGGGGTACGGCGGCGGGGTCGAGTGAGCGAGACAGTTGAAAAATTCTCGATTGTTAAGACATTGCAGGCAGTTGAGGATGCTCAAGTAGTGATCCTTGTAATAGATGCGCAGGAAGGATTAGTTGAGCAGGACTTGCATTTGATCGGGATGGTTGTTGATGCTGGGCGAGCCCTGGTCGTTGCGATCAATAAATGGGATCATTTATTGCCAGATGATCGAGATCGAGTTCGAGTTAGTCTGGACCGTCGGTTGAATTTCATACCTTGGGCGAAACAACACTTTATTTCAGCTCTGCATGGAACTGGGGTCGGAGATTTGTATCGGTCGATCCGAGATGCTCATGGGGCTGCAACCACAAAATTTGCTACTAACGCTTTAACGAAGATTCTTGAGGATGCTGTTTTAGACCACCAGCCACCATTAGTGAGAGGTCGGCGAATTAAACTTCGTTACGCTCATCAAGGTGGGATGAATCCGCCAAGAATTATTGTTCATGGGAATCAGACGAAGGACGTTCCTGAATCTTATCGGCGCTATCTCGAAAATACCTTCCGGAAAGCTCTCAAGATTTCGGGGACCCCAATTAAGGTTGATTTTAAAGCAGGGGAAAATCCATTCGCTGGGCGACGGAATCAATTAACGGATCGCCAGATACAGAGGAAGCGCCGACTTATGCAATTTGTGAAACAAAAAAAATAATGTTATGTGCGTTGCCACCGGTCGTCAAGAAGGGCGGCGGTGACCGCATTAACGACACCTACCCCACCATCAGAACGTCGAGCGCTTGCAAACGCGATGATATCCGGATTATTTTTGAGCCACCTGTTAACAAAAGCCTTAAGAATAGGTTTATTGTCTTTGCTGTGGCGTCCGATTCCATGTGTAATTCGAATATGTGTTAGGCGTTTCTCGCGGATGGTTAGAAAGAGAGCCGCTATTGTTTGTGCCGCCTGTTCGACCGTATAACCGTGAAGATCGATTTCAAACTGAGCTGGAAACGGGACTTCGTCCAAGAGTCCAAGTGCTCGCCTGTCTGTATGATAAGCAACATACTGAAGCGGTTTCAATGGATTCATTGGGGGTGGTTCTTCGGTTGAGAGTTGATGGTGAATGCGTGTTGGCAGATCTTGCGCGCGGGCGCGGGCGCGGGCGCCAGCACCATCTTTTGCAGCCACTTGCTTCTTAGTTCTCACGCGAGCGTCACGGAGTATCGGTCTTACCCCGGTCTCTTTCATCAGAGTCTTAAACAAATCGTCAGTCATCATTCAACCATAATATGTTTGGTATGACTTTCAAAGTTATCTTGCGGCGAGTTCTGCTTGTGACTAATCTTCTCCGGATGACAGAACTAGCTTCATTACGTGATTTTCTTAGGTATGCCCTTTCTAAATTTGGCAAGCATCCGATTGTTCTCGGGCATGGAACTGATAGCCTTTTGGATGAGGCCTTGGCTTTAGTTTTCGGAGCAGTACACCTGCCACCGGACGGAGACGATCGCTTGCTGGATGCGAAACTTACATTGTGTGAGCGCGAACATGTTCTTAGTCTAATCGAGCGACGTGTGACCGAGCGAGTGCCAGTGCCGTACTTGGTAGGTAGAGCATGGTATGCCGGACTGCCTTTTTCGGTAGATCCCCGGGTTTTGATTCCTAGAAGTCCGATGTTTGAAGTTATTGCCAATGAGTTTGTTCCTTGGTTTTTGCCGCCGACCGATCGGCCGGCTCGTTTCTTAGATCTTTGTACTGGTTCTGGATGCCTCGGAATTTTGACTTGCATGGCTCTGGAAGAGAGTACCGGGGTGTTGGTTGATTTGGAATCTGGTTCCTGTGAGGTGGCGCGTTCAAATGTTGTACTTCATGACTTAAGTGGTCAAATTGAAGTCGTACAGTCTGACGCATTTGAAGGATTAATCGATGAAGAGTTCGATCTCATTATATGCAACCCCCCATATGTTGATGCTGATGATATGGCGGGTTTACCACCTGAGTACCGTCATGAGCCAGAAGTTGCATTAGCTGCGGGTTTGGATGGATTGTTCTTGGTGCGTAGAATATTAAATACAGCTAGTGATTGGGTTTCTGATTCCGGCGTAATGTTTCTTGAGGTTGGAAATTCTTGGGGCCGTTTGGACCGAGAGATTTCTGAAAAAACAGGTGAGTCGGTTCAATGGCTTGACTTTGAATTTGGTGGCCACGGCGTTTGTGTGCTCTCGAAGAAAGAGCTTAGCGCGTTATACTTGGCATTTTAGTAGGGGCAGTCATGAGCGGAAATACCTTAGGTAAATTATTTACAGTAACGACATCTGGTGAAAGCCATGGCCCCGGATTACTTGCAGTAATAGACGGCTGTCCTCCTCAAGTTCCGTTGTCGATTGAAGATATTCAGGATGATCTGAATCGCAGAAAACCTGGGCAGAGTAAGCACACCACGCAGCGCCGGGAGGACGATTCAGTTGAAATTCTTTCTGGCGTATTTGAGGGTCGAACGACGGGGACTCCGATCGGATTATTGATACGTAATACAGATCAGCGATCTAAAGATTACTCAAATATTAAAGATATTTTCAGGCCTGCACATGCTGATTACACTTATGAGCAAAAGTTTGGTTTTCGAGATTATCGGGGCGGCGGTCGCAGTTCGGCCCGTGAGACAGCGATGCGTGTCGCTGCAGGTGCGGTCGCGAAAAAAGTACTTAAGGATCTTTTTTCTGTCACGGTTCGTGGTTGCCTGACCCAATTAGGCCCGATCCACTGTGAAATTAAAGATTGGGATCAGGTCGATCAGAATCCATTTTTTTGTCCGGATCCTCAGCAGGTTGAGGTATTGGAGGCATACATGACCGAATTGCGCCGGGCTGAGGATTCGATTGGTGCCAAATTGACTGTTGTTGCGGAGGGTTTGCCACCAGGTTGGGGCGAGCCGGTATTCGACCGCCTGGATGCCGACATCGCGCATGCATTGATGTCGATCAATGCTGTCAAAGGCGTGGAGATTGGTGAGGGTATGGCTGTGGTCGAACGGCGTGGCTCCGAGCATCGAGATGAGATGACGCCGGAGGGCTTTTTAAGTAATAACGCGGGTGGTGTTCTCGGAGGGATCAGCACAGGGCAACCTATAATCGCACACCTGGCATTGAAACCGACCAGTTCGATTACGACACCGGGGAAAACTATCAACAGATTTGGCGAACCGACTGAGGTTATTACTAAAGGTCGGCATGATCCGTGTGTGGGGATTCGCGCAACGCCCATTGCCGAGGCAATGATTGCAATTGTGCTCTTAGATCATGCGCTGCGTCAGAGAGGTCAGAATAGTCACGTGGTGTCTGAGACTCCAATTATTCCAGGACTCGCCTCTTCGTGAACGAAGTCCCGAGCGCTCGTCTCGGTGGCCTATATGCACTTTATTTTGCAATTGTCGCCCTGAGTATTGGATGGTTTGGTCCCTTTTTTAAATCGCTTGGACTCTCTTCGCAAGAGATCGGAATTGCGATTGGAGTGCTCACTGGATCTAAAATTATTGCACCTTATTTCTGGGGTTATCTGGGAGATCATCTAAACAATCGTTTGAGAGTGGTGCAGTGCGGGATTCTCGGCTCAACCGTTTCTTGTGCTTTGCTATTGACCGATTTTGACTTTCTTGAGTTGTGTCTAGTTTTGATGTGTTTCGGCTTGTTCTGGAACGCAATTATCGCGCAATTCGATACGATAACGCTCGAATACTTGGGTGATAGCCACCACAAATATTCGCAAATTCGAGTTTGGGGTTCGGTTGGTTTTATAGTGATGATGCTCGGCTCGGGTTGGTTATTCTCGTTCAGAGCATTTGACTGGCTTCCTTGGATCATGATCGTCGGACTGGTTCTTTCTGGTTTCTTATCTTTGAGCCTACCTGTAAAGCGCTTTCAAGCACGTTCTTCGCAAACAGCGCCAAAAATTTTGGATCAATTGAATCAGCCGGTGGTGCTGCTTTTTTTTACAATAGCGTCACTTAATCAATTTACGCATGGACCATTGAACGTCTTCTTTACGCTATATCTTCAGGATCATGGATATAGCGCTTTGATTGCTGGCCAGCTTTGGTCGTTGGGTGTGTTTGCCGAAGTCATATTATTTTTTGTTTTGCCTCGATGGATTGGCAGATTAGATCTGCGGTTATTGCTTTCAGGATCTTTGATGGCAGCATCCTTGCGCTGGTTTGGGACGGCCTATTTTGTTGACTCGCTTTGGGCGCTTGCATTATTGCAACTAACTCACGCGCTCACCTTCGGTGCAATTCATGCCGTTAGCATTGAATTTATTCGACGTTGGTTTCCCGGGCAGTTGTCAGGTCGTGGCATGGCCCTTTATAGTGGTCTTGTGTTTGGTTTAGGTGGATCACTTGGTGCGTTAAGCTCCGGATCCCTTTGGGATACTATTGGTGGTGCTGCCAGTTTTTCTTTGATGGGTGTTATGACCCTGATTGCAGCAATAGTAAGCTTTCGCTATCTTCATAATGCGCGTTTAGACCCCGAGTTTAGGCCTGCAACGGGCTTTGGTTAATTAAGATTTCTGTTAGACTAATGGGCTTATTTACCAAGGAGATTCTATGTCTGGCCGAACCCTATATGACAAGTTGTGGGATAGTCATCTCGTCAGCCAGCGGGATGACGGCAGTGCGCTAATCTATATCGATCGACACTTGCTCCACGAAGTGACTTCACCTCAGGCTTTTGAGGGGCTTTCTCTTGCTGGGCGTAAGCCCTGGAGGCTTGATGCGAATCTGGCGACGGTTGACCACAATGTGCCGACAACAAACCAGGCGGCTGGCGTAGCTGCGATTTCGGATCCTGTGAGTCGATTGCAGATCTCGACATTGGATGACAATTGCGACGAGCTTGGTATCACGCAATTTAAGATGGCGGATTTGCGGGCCGGCATTGTGCATGTGATTGGCCCCGAGCAGGGTGCCACTTTGCCTGGAATGACTGTTGTCTGCGGCGATAGCCATACTGCAACACACGGTGCTTTCGGTGCACTGGCGCATGGGATCGGTACGAGCGAAGTTGAACATGTGTTGGCTACGCAGTGTTTGGTGACCAAGAAAATGAAAAACATGCTCGTGACCGTGACAGGTCCGCTTGGCCTAGGTGTGACCGCCAAGGACGTAATCCTTTCAATTATCGGGCAGATTGGAACGGCTGGTGGGACCGGACACGCGATTGAGTTTGCTGGTGAGGGAATTCAGTCATTGTCTATGGAGGGGCGGATGACTGTCTGTAACATGGCAATTGAGGCCGGGGCCCCGGTCGGTTTGATTGCAGTCGACCAAACAACGATTGACTATGTTGAAGGCCGTCCATTTGCACCTAAAAACGAAGATTGGCTTCGTGCGGTTGAGGTTTGGGCGGATTTAGCGAGTGATTCCAATGCGGTTTTTGATACTGAAATTACCATTGACGGTGGATTAATCGAGCCTCAAGTAACTTGGGGTACGAATCCAGAAATGGTAACCGGCATAAAGGGTGCTGTGCCGAATCCCGCGGGCATCGTAGATCCAATCCAGCGCGGTAGTATCGAGCGTGCTCTCAATTACATGGGTCTTAAAGGAGGGCAGTCAATTGAATCTATTCAATTGGATCGTGTCTTTATCGGCTCATGCACTAACTCGCGTATCGAAGATTTGCGAGCGGCAGCTAAGGTTGTCGAGGGCAAGCGTGTGTCTGATTCGCTGATCCAGGCGATTGTCGTCCCCGGTTCTGGCCTCGTGAAAGCGCAGGCAGAAAAAGAGGGGTTAGATCAGATTTTTCGTGCTGCAGGTTTTGAGTGGAGAGATCCGGGTTGTTCTATGTGTTTAGCGATGAATGCTGACAAATTGGGGCGGGGTGAACATTGCGCGTCCACTTCCAACAGGAATTTTGAAGGGCGCCAAGGTGCTGGCGGCCGGTCTCATCTTGTGAGCCCTGCGATGGCTGCCGCTGCCGCTATCGCTGGCCACTTTGTTGACGTCAGAGAGTGGATTTAAGGAGTTTTTAATGCAGCAATTTATTTCTGAAAAAGGACTAGTTGTTCCTATCGATCGTTCCAATATCGATACCGATCAAATTATTCCGAAGCAATATTTGAAATCGATCAAACGCACCGGCTTTGGCGTTAATCTTTTTGATGACTGGCGTTACCTAGATCCCGGCGAGCCAGGAATGGACCACTCGGCGCGTCGCATTAATCCTGATTTTGTGTTGAATGATTCTAAATTTAATGGTGCGACTCTATTGATGGCCCGTGACAATTTTGGGTGTGGGTCGAGTCGCGAACATGCGCCGTGGGCATTGGTGGAGTATGGCTTCCGGGCGGTAATTGCGGAGTCGTACGCAGATATTTTTTATAATAATAGTTTTAAAAATGGTTTGTTGCCCGTAGTGCTAGCCGCAAAAGAACTCGAATATCTCTTTGATAAGTCGCTCGGTGATCTTCCGCTCGAGTTGATGGTGGATTTGCCGTCTCAAACAGTCAAAGGCCCAGATGGGTTTGAGACCCGATTCGAAATTGATTCGTTCCGCAAAACCTGTCTTTTAGACGGGTTGGATGAAATCGGCCTATCTTTAGCGGAAGCCGATGGAATTCGAGCGTATGAAAATACGCAGCGACAGCGAACTCCATGGCTGTTTTGAGAAAGGAATAACTATGTCAAAGATTGTCTTGCTCGGCGGTGATGGTATTGGTCCTGAAGTTGTAGCCGAGGCCATACGAGTTCTTGAGGTTGTAAATCAACGCTATGGGCTGGGTATTGATGTCGAAGAGCATCTAATTGGAGGGTCAGCCATTGATGCGACTGGAGAGCCTCTCCCTGAAACCACTTTAAAGGCCGCTAAAAATGCAGATGCGGTTCTTCTCGGGGCTGTGGGCGGTCCGAAATGGGACTTATTGCCAATGACAAGCCGGCCTGAGAAAGGGTTGTTGAAAATCCGAGCTGGTATGAACCTGTTTGCAAATTTACGCCCGGCCTTACTTTATCCGGAGCTGGCCTCTGCTTCTTCACTAAAGCCAAATATTGTGAGCGGGTTGGATTTACTGATTGTAAGAGAGCTTATTGGTGGGATTTATTTTGGTGAGCCTCGTGGTATTGAGGGACCACCTGGTCAGCGGGTCGGCTTTAATACGGACCGATATTCCGAGCCTGAAATAGAACGTATTGGTCGGATTGCATTCGACGCAGCGAATCGTAGGAGCAAAAAGTTGTGCTCAGTTGATAAGGCCAATGTGCTCGAGGTAACAGTACTTTGGCGTGAAGTGATGATGTCATTGAGCCCGGAATACCCGGAAGTCGAGTTGTCACATATGTACGTAGATAACGCAGCAATGCAGCTGATAAAAGCTCCTAAACAGTTCGATGTAATGGTGACCGGAAATTTGTTTGGAGATATATTATCTGATGCAGCCGCGATGTTGACAGGATCCATCGGAATGCTGCCATCGGCATCGCTGAATAGTGATAAGCAGGGGCTCTACGAACCCTGTCATGGATCGGCACCAGATATTGCGGGACGAGACCTGGCCAATCCTTTGGCGACGATTCTCTCAGTGTCAATGATGCTTCATCATTCGCTTAATGAATCAAAGGCAGCGTTGGCGATAAATAATGCCGTTAAGTCGGTGTTATCTGCCGGTTACCGAACTCAAGATATTGCATCTGGAGACTCAGGTGAGGAATTAGTCGGTTGTCATGCAATTGGTGACGCGGTTGTTGATTTGTTGAGTAAGGGGTGAATGAAATGAGAGTGGGTTTCGTCGGATGGCGAGGTATGGTCGGTTCGGTTTTAATGGATCGGATGACCGCAGATAATGACTTCCAGGGGTTGGATCCAGTATTTTTTTCGACGTCCCAGCAAGGCCAAAAGGCACCCGATGAAGCGGCAGAATCGATTTTGCAGGATGCTTTCTCTGTGGATGCGTTAGGTATTTGTGATGTGATCTTGACATGCCAAGGTGGAGACTATACGAAAGCAATTTATGGCCCCTTGCGCCAGTCTGGTTGGTCAGGATATTGGATTGATGCGTCTTCTGCGCTGAGGATGGAGTCGGATAGCGTGGTGGTCCTTGATCCAGTCAATCGAGATATCATTGATGAATCGTTAAGGGTCGGAAAAAAAGATTTTATTGGTGGTAATTGTACTGTTACTTTAATGCTGATGGCCGTTGGGAGTCTAATCCGCCAGGGATGGGTCGAATGGATTTCAGCGATGACATATCAGTCTGCTAGTGGCGCGGGCGCTAATAATATGCGAGAGCTTTTAAACCAAATGGGGTATCTCGAATCCGTTGTGGCCTCTGAACTTTCTACGCCTTCTTCCGCCATTCTTGATATTGATCGAAAAGTCACTGAAGCTTTGCAGTCTGATGCCATGCCGAAACAGTCTTTTGGTTACCCATTGGCGGGGAGTTTGTTGCCTTGGATTGATTCGCCGTTAGAGAATGGTCAGACTCGCGAGGAGTGGAAGGCTATGGCTGAATGCAACAAGATTTTGGGTAGGTCAGACAATCCAATCCCGATTGATGGGACCTGTGTTCGGGTCGGAGCAATGCGTTGTCATAGTCAGGCTCTGACCATTAAATTGACTCAAGAGATCCCGCTGGATGAAATAAATTCGGTATTGGCGGATAGCACACCTTGGACCGATTTGGTCGCAAATGATCGAGAAATGACGATGGCAGAGCTTACTCCGGCACGAGTCGCAGGAACGTTGCGCGTCCCAGTTGGGCGAGTTCGAAAAATGAATCTTGGGCCCACTTATTTGAATGCCTTTACAGTTGGCGACCAGCTACTGTGGGGAGCGGCAGAGCCCTTAAAACGAATACTTGGTATTCTGCGGGAGTCGCGTTGATTGTAGTTTTGATTACGGGCGGTGGATCTTCGCTGGTGGATGCCATCTTGGAAGCTTTTGAATTTGTTATTGGTGATTATCGGATTCGTTTGGTCGATAACCTTGAGTCTGCGGGAGAGGCGCGCCGTTTTCAGGGCCATACTTTAAATATTGAATTGGATACGGAAGCCGATATTTCGGATGCGGACTTAGTAATCGATTTAGATCAGAGTTACTTGGGTGATGCCTTTGTTATGCGTCCTGAACTCTCGATGGTTTCCTTAGCTCAGCGGCTCTTTGGAAATTTACCTGAGGGCGTGATTCGTAGTTTATACGGAGTGATTCGAGAGCCTGTTGTTGAAGTCAAGGGTGGCGTGGAAGCATTGGCTGGTCAGGTAACGCAGTTGTTCAGTGGTCGCGATCCAGAGCCAATGCCATTTGGTGGTGCGCTGGCATTTAATAGTCGACTTCTCGATGATAGTGTTTTGATAGATGTTCTTCGTGAGATGCCGGCACTTGGATTGACATATATTTCGCTTGAAAGAGTTCAGTCCGATTGCTTCTACACGGTCTCCGCGAGTCTATGGCTCCAAATAGACAGCGCATATTCTGGTCGATTTGAAGACATGGCGACTGAGCCATATCAAATTGGATTGGGTCTTGCTCCTGACACTGGTCGTGTTGAATTGGATGCCCCGATTCGGGTGATGGTCCGTACCTTGGACGAAGGCTGGGTGCATATGGCAATTGCTGCTGATCTTGAGAGGCATTTGTGGGTAGCCGACGCTAAGTTGGCTTTAACGAGGCGATTGGAGTCCTTGGCTTGAGGTATTGGTCCGCGATCATATCGTTTGTATGGACAGGATGGGTTTTTGGTGTTGAATTTGGCCCTGCTCGTGTTCAGACTGGAGTTGGTGAGCCACTGGAAATCCGGTTATCCATTGTTAACCTTGGGGAGGTGCAGTCGACCCAGCTATTCCCTTTGCTAGCGGCGGAAAGTGCTTTCACTGCGCAGGGAATTCAGAGGCTTGAAGTACTCTCCGAACTCACTTACATAATTGATGTAAATGAAAAAGAAATTGATTTAGTAATTCGAACGGCGACTCCGTGGGATCAACCAGAGTTGACCAGCCTTGTTGAAATTTTCACCCCGAATGGTTCCCTTTTGGTCCCAGTTTCAGTTGTTTTGAAGTCGAAGCTTGAAGAGCCAGAAAAAATGACTACTGAAGGGTCCGGGATATTGATTATAAAGCCTGGGACTCAAAAAGTAGTCGAATCAAAGATTGCCAAATCTCTGAAAGTATTTAATGGAGATACCTTGTGGCGTTTAGGATTGCGGGTACAGCCTGCGGGTTCGACGGTAGAGCAGGTCATGATGGCTTTGTATGACTCAAATCCGGGTGCATTCGAGTATGGAAACGTGAATGCTTTGGAGAAGGGCAAGGTTTTAGTTGTGCCGGAAAATGCTGTCATTACAGCGCAAACGGCGCTTGAGGCCAAGCGCCGTTTTGATGCGCATATGAAAAACCCCGGGAAAGATTTTTTTGAGATTGGAACGCCGCTGAAAGCGAAGAGTCAATCCGGCGATGTTCAAAATTCAGAAAATTCAATAACTAATATTCTGATTCAAAGCCCAGGGCCGATAGTTAAAGAAGTCTCCCTGCCAACCGAGGCTCTGGTGCCGGCTTTGCAGAATGCTCTGGAATCGGCATCTCAGTCCGAGGCATCGTCGGGAGTGACCGAGGATAGGATTTCTGGGAAAATAGCATCTAAAGTAGGCGCGTTGCTCGAAAAAATTACACTGTTGGAAAATAAGTTGGATCAGGTTGATGCCAAACTCGAGGCGCTGGTCGATCGGTCGGTAGCAGATTCATTGGATGATGATCCGATTATTGGTTTTTCTGAAAAATTATTTGGGTTAATTCCAAGTGAAGAGGTCGTGATTGATTTTGCTGAGGGGTTGCTAGCTTCACTTCCGGATGAAGAGGCGGTCATAAGTTTTTCTGAGGACTTGCTTGGGATGATCCCGACCGATGCTGAATTTACCCAATTCCGAAAAACAGAATTATGGCTGCCAGTAGTAATATTCTCTGCATTGTTGACCTTGATCATTTTTGTATTTGCGTTTCGTGCTTTTCGAGTGAGAGTGAAGCCGCCGAAAACTTTAGAGGCTGCAAAGCGTGATCAATCTAAAGTTGCTAGTTTAATGACAGACTCATTAGAGCAGTCGGCCGGTAATTATGAGTCTATATTGGTTGAGACTGTTCCAGCGGGAGATGCCCTCACCAATGCTGATATGCTGGATTCTGCGATTGAGCAACTTAAGATGAAAATTGAAGACCCAAGTCGTCACGAGGAGGCGGAGGCGCTGTACCAAGGTGGTGATGACATGCTCATCAATGCATTCTCTGCCGATGCGCTAAATGAAAATCCAGATTGGGGACAGGATCTGGATGATGAGGCGGATGTTGCAGCTCACCAACTTGAATTGGCCCGAAGCTATTTGGAGATGGGGATGAAAGAAACGGCGATTGAATTGCTAGAGAGGGTAGTCGTGTCACCTGATCGTGCTTGTGCAAATCAAGCAAGAGTAATGTTGGATGCTCATCGAGCCTGAAAATTTCCCCAAACGATTAGCGTTGTCTCTAGAGTACGAAGGCAATCGTTATCATGGATGGCAGTCCCAAAAGGATGAGCCCCTTGCAGTTCAAACATTTGTGGAACGTGCTCTTTCAAAGATAGCGAACGAGCCTGTCAAAGTTGTTTGCTCAGGGCGAACGGATGCAGGCGTTCACGCCAGCTCCCAGGTCTGTCATTTTGAGACTCGGGCAGTGCGCGAGTCTTATAATTGGGTGATGGGTGCTAATAGCCAGTTGCCGGGTGATATTTCCCTTTCTTGGGTACGTGAAGTCGATTCACGCTTTCATGCGCGGTTTAGCGCAACGTCTAGGCAGTACGTTTATTTTGTTCGGTGTGTGCCGGTTCGTAGTGCTCTACTTCGGCACGCGACTATGTTTACGTGTAGGTCTATGGATGCTTCACGAATGGCTGAAGCAGGTAAAGTCTTAATTGGCACGCATAATTTTAACGCATATCGGTCTGTGCGTTGCCAGGCTAAATCCCCGGTGAGAACATTGACTCGGTTAAGTATTCATCAACAGGATGAACTGTTGGCGATTCATGTCGAAGCCAACGGTTTTTTGCAACACATGGTAAGAAATATTGTGGGTGTACTGATGGAGATTGGCTCAGGAGAAGCCTCGGTAGACTGGGCTGAGCAGGTTCTTGAATCAAAAGATCGGACACGTGGAGGAGTAAATGCACCGCCACATGGTTTGTATTTTTTAGGGCCAAGTTATGACTCTGACTTTAACTTAGCTGAGACTGTGCGAATTCCACAGGTTTTAAAAGGCATCTTGAAATCAGATCCGGTAGGATAGTGCTATGACACGAGTAAAGTTTTGCGGATTCACCGATTCAGTTGATGTTGCTGAAGCGGTAAAGCTTGGCGCCGACGCCCTGGGGTTTGTCTTTTATTCCAGAAGCCCGAGAGCCGTTACTATTGCACTAGCACGTGAGTTAACCGCACAGGTGCCTGCTTTTGTAACTAAGGTGGGCCTATTTGTAAATGCAGAAGTTGATGAAGTACGAGAAACGTTTTCGTCAGCACGGCTTAATCTTATTCAATTTCATGGAGATGAAACACCTGCTTTTTGTGAGTCGCTCAAGTTGCCATACATTCGTGCACTTCGTGTCAGACCTGAACTGAATATAGTTAATGAAATGTTACGCTATCCCAATGCCAGTGGGTTTCTTTTGGACGCCTATAAAGAAGGTACTCCGGGTGGAACTGGAGAGATTTTTGATTGGGATCTAATCCCAAAGACCGGTCAGTCAGTGATTTTGGCTGGTGGGCTAAATCCTGAAAATGCTAAAGCAGCGATAAAACGAGTTTCTCCTTGGGCTTTAGACGTCAGTGGCGGTATTGAGTCGATGCTGGGAAGAAAAGATCCTGATAAAATGGCACGCTTTATGGCTGCGTGCCGAAGCTAAGTTGGAAGAGAAATGGCATTGACTGAACAAGAATTACAAACCCTGTCCTATGAGCCTGATGCCTCCGGTCACTTTGGTGATTACGGTGGAAGGTATGTTTCTGAAACTCTGATGGCGGCTCTGAATGACCTCGATCAGAATTATCACATGCTAAAAAATGATGCCGAGTTTCAACGTGAATTCGACGCGGATTTGGCGACGTTCGTTGGCCGGCCGTCACCCTTGTATCATGCTAAGCGGTGGTCAAAACAAATTGGGGGTGCACAGATTTATTTTAAGCGTGAAGATCTGAATCATACCGGTGCCCACAAGATTAATAATACGATTGGTCAAGCACTCTTGGCCAAATATTCTGGCAAGCCGCGTGTGATTGCAGAGACGGGAGCTGGTCAGCATGGTGTGGCCACTGCTGCTGTTGCGGCGCGACTGGGTCTTCAATGCGTTATTTATATGGGTGCAGATGATATTCAGCGGCAATCGCCGAACGTGTATCGCATGAAACTTTTGGGGGCGACAGTCGTCCCCGTTGATTCTGGATCACGGACGCTAAAAGATGCTTTGAGTGAGGCTATGCGGGACTGGGTTACTAATGTTGATGATACATTTTATATTATTGGGACCGTTGCCGGTCCCGCTCCCTACCCTCAATTGGTTCGCGATTTTAATGCCGTTGTTGGCAGAGAGGTTAAATGGCAATCCAAAGAAGTTTTCGGAAAATATCCTGATGCATTGGTGGCCTGCGTGGGTGGGGGATCTAATGCGATTGGATTATTTTATCCGTTTCTACCAGATACTGAGGTTGCGATCTATGGTGTAGAAGCTGCTGGTCGCGGACTATCGACAAAAGAGCATGCAGCGCCCTTGTGTTCAGGACGACCGGGTGTGTTGCACGGAGCCAAAACCTATCTAATGGATACAGCTGATGGGCAGATTGCACATACCCATTCTGTCTCTGCGGGACTTGATTATCCTGGAGTGGGCCCGGAGCATGCCTATCTAAAAGATATTGGACGCGTTAAATATGTGGGAGCGACTGACGATGAGGCGTTGTCAGCATTCCACGAAGTGTCGTGCGTTGAGGGCATCATTCCAGCTTTGGAGACGGCCCATGCGTTGGCATATACGAAGATTTTAGCCGCTAACATGAGCCCAGACCAAACGGTTGTTTGTAATATGTCAGGCCGTGGGGACAAGGATATTTTCACAGTGGCTAAGATTGAAGGGATTTCGCTGACATGATCGAGAAACGTATCGAACGACGCATGTCTGAGCTAAAAGCCTCTGGTGTGAAAGCACTTATCCCCTACATCATCGCTGGTGATCCGTTGCCAGAACTTACAGTTCCTAATATGCACGCATTGGTTGAGGCGGGGGCAAATGTGTTAGAGATCGGGATTCCTTTTTCTGATCCTTTTGCCGACGGCCCAGTCAATCAGCGTGGCGCTGAACGGGCAATTGCTGCTGGAATGACGCTTAGAGGCGTCTTATCTGCGGTGGAGACATTTCGAAACACAGATCAGAAAACACCGGTTGTATTAATGGGCTATCTCAATCCTGTAATCGCAATGGGCGAGATCGAATTTTGTGATGAGGCTAATAGGGTGGGGGTCGATGGTCTTTTGCTTGTTGATATGCCCCCAGAAGAAGAGGGTTCTTTGGTGCGGAAAGCGCGTTCTGTCGGGCTTGATTTGATTTATTTAGCGGCGCCGACGACGACAGATCAGCGAATGGCGGTTATTGGGCAAGCAACGTCAGGATATTTATACTATGTTTCGCTCAAAGGTGTAACGGGTTCTTCAAAACTTGATCCGGAAGAAGTGTCTACCAAGGTGAATGCAATGAGAGCATATGTGGATAGTCCGATTTGTGTGGGGTTTGGAATTCGGACACCAGACGATGCCAGGCGAGTTGCGGCGGTCGCTGATGGAATTATAGTGGGTTCGGTTTTGGTCAGTGCAGTTGAAGCTCTCGCTAATCAGCCGGATCAGGTGCCAAATAAGCTCAAGGAAATTTTGCAACCAATGCGTGATGCCATGGATGAGACAGTTTGATTTTGGAGATCAGATGATTAATTGGCTCGACAAAATTGTTCCTTCAGTAGTTCGATCTAAGGTGATTGAACGAAAGACCCCTGTGCCCGATGGTTTGTGGTCAAAATGTGGGGCATGTGATGCCGTGCTTTATCGACCGGAATTAGAGCGTAATCAATTAGTTTGCCCGAAGTGTGAGCATCATGGTCGACTGGGTGCGCGAGATCGATTAATTAGTTTTTTAGATGAGGCGTCAGCGACCGAGTTATTTGCTGACTTGAAGCCTCATGACAAGCTTAAATTCAAGGATCTAAAAAAATATCGTGATCGTCTTGTGCAGGCTCAAAAGGCGACTGGCGAAAATGATGCTTTGATTGCAATGGAAGGATGTCTTAAAGAGCGTCCTTTGGTGGCAATTGCATTCGAATTTAGGTTCATGGGCGGTTCGATGGGGACAGTAGTCGGCGAGAAGTTTGTTCGTGCGGCAGAATTGTGCCTTGAAAAACGGGTGCCGCTAGTTTGTTTTTCGGCGTCAGGCGGTGCTCGGATGCAGGAAGCCCTGCTGTCTTTGATGCAGATGGCGAGAACGTCTGCCGTTCTTGGAAAGATGCGAGAAGAGAGTATTGCCTATATTTCTGTGCTGACTGACCCAGTTTTTGGTGGTGTTTCTGCGTCCTTCGCGATGCTTGGCGATGTCAATATTGCAGAACCGAAGGCGTTGGTTGGCTTTGCCGGTCCGAGGGTGATTGAACAAACTGTCAGAGAAACCTTACCCGAAGGATTTCAAAGAGCTGAATTCTTGTTAGAGCATGGCACGGTGGATATGATTGTGCCTCGTCTTGAAATGCGTGACACCATCGCGCGGGTGTTGTCTAGACTTCACCATTGAAGAGTCTCATTGAGTGGGAAAAACTGCTTGAGTCAAGCTCACCATCCAGTGAAGTCTTACTAGGGTTGGATCGGGTTCGAGAAGTTTGGTCACGTCTTGATCAAGGTCTTCCCAGAACTGTGTTAATGGTCGCGGGAACTAATGGTAAGGGTTCAGTTGTTTATGTTGCCGGGGTACTCGCAAAAGAAAAAGGGTTAAAAGTAGGGGAATATACATCTCCACACCTTTGGCATCTCGGAGAGCGTTTTCGAATCAATGGAGAATCTGTTCCGGACAATCTGCTCACTAGTTCTTTTGAGGCTGTGTATTCTGCCCAGAAAGATATTTTTCTAACTTACTTTGAATTTTTAACTCTTGCTTGTTTTGTGTTGTTTCAAAGAGCATCTGTTGAGCTGTGGATTCTTGAAATTGGTCTTGGCGGACGCCTGGATGCGGTCAATGCTTTAGATCCAGATGTGTCTGTGATTACATCCATCGGTCTTGATCATCAGGAATATCTTGGATCCACCGTGGAAGAAATTGCCCTGGAGAAGGCGGGAGTGATGAGGCCTGGGATTGAAACATGGACTGCGGCATCGCAGGTCGAAAGTGTCTTGAAAGAAAGAGCTGAGTCGACTGGTGCGCGCCTTTCTCTTCTATCCGGTGCTTTGGATGATCAAGACCAGCTCTCAATAGCGGCGGGTCGTGTCTCACTTGTTGATCTGAAATTACCCCGCGACTCAGTGGGTCTGGCGGTGAAAGCACTTGAAACGATCAAGAGCCTGCCTAAAAATGGATTGGAGGAGATCTTGCCAACGCTTGCATTACCGGGTCGAATGACGCGATGTACTGCGCACGGGGTGGAATGGATAGTAGATGTGGGCCACAACGCAGATGCATGTCAATTCGTTATAACAACCCTAAAGGCAAAACGCTGTGCTGGGCCTAGAATTGTGATTTTTGGTCTTTTGGCGGATAAAGATGCCAAGCCCATCATGCAATTGCTCCATCAATTTTCGGATCGAGTGGTCTTGGTGGGTATTGATGGTAATCGCGGTCGCTCTGTTGATGAGTTGGCATGTCTTTGGACAACAACAACTGAACAGACTCCTTGGCGAACTTTTGCTACACTTTCAGACGCGCTCGGAGGGATTTCCTGTGATCTGGAGCCGGGCAGTCAAGTATTGGTCTTTGGTTCTTTTTTATTGGCGGCAGACGCACTGAAACATGAAGTCCTCAACTGAAAAGACGGTTGCGTCGCATCGGCGAAAACATCAATGGATCGGTGCCGCAACATTAGTGGCACTTGCCGCGCTAGTTATGCCCTGGTTATTGACGCCACATTTTTCGTTGATTGTAGATGGAGGGGCTCGTTTGACACGATTGCCAGATCCTCCAAAAACTGAATCGAAGTCATTCCAAGCCCTTGTTATCGATGAGGAGGCACTCAAGAAGTCTTCTGAAGAATTGGATGCTTTGCTCATTGGGCCAACCGGTTCAGGCAAAACGGCGAGTTTTATTTTGCAGGTTGGTGCATTTAAAGATGAGAAAAATGCTGCGGTTGTAATTGAAAAACTTAACGATTTGAATTTGGCACGAGTATATCAGCGATCGGGCAGTCAATTTATTAAGGTCTATTTGGGTCCATTTTTGAATCGTGCTGAAGCAGAAAAAGCCGTTCAGATCATTAAGGATCGTTTGTCGTTGAAACCACGTATCAAACAATACGATGTGCGTGAAGACGGAAAATTATGAATGGCATTGAGGAAACGATCGGTTTCGAATTAACTGCTTTTGATTGGGCCATTGTTGTTTTAATTGGTCTATCGACGTTAATGAGTCTACGCCGAGGTTTTATGAAAGAGGCTCTCAGCCTAGGCACCTGGATTGCTGCCTTTGTGATTGCTCGTCAGTTCCATAGTGCTATGGATCAATTGCTGGTCGCGCAAATCGCTGACATGTTGATGCGCTCAATTGCATCATTCGCGACACTTTTTGTTGGTACCCTTATTGTGGGTGCGATACTCAGCTTTTTACTCGGTGCTCTTATCAACGCGACCGGGCTATCATCGACTGATCGATTGCTCGGAATGGTCTTTGGTTTTGCGCGAGGAGCTTTGATTATTACTCTTATTGTTGGTCTCTTGGGTCTCACCCCGCTAACAAAGGACTCTTGGTATACTGATTCGACCATGGTTCTGCATTTTGAAATAGTGGCGCATTGGGCTCTTGATCAGTTATCGGTGCAAGGCATTGCGATACCACCCATTTAGAGAAGGAATTCGGGCATGTGTGGAGTGGTAGGAATCTTTGGTCGAGGTAATGTAAATCAGGCACTGTTCGATGCTTTGACGGTACTTCAGCATCGAGGACAGGATGCTGCAGGGATGGTCACCTGTGCTAACGGCAAGTTTTATTTAAGAAAAGATAATGGTCTGGTTCGCGATGTATTTCGAACTCGTCACATGCATTATTTGGTCGGAAATATGGGTATTGGACATGTTCGCTATCCAACGGCTGGAACCAGCTCATCTGCAGAAGCTCAGCCATTTTATGTTAATAGCCCTTATGGGATTAGCCTCGCTCACAATGGCAATTTAACTAATACAAAAAATTTGATGCGTGAACTCTATCAGGACGATCTGCGACATATTAATACCAGTTCAGACTCGGAAGTGCTGCTGAATGTTTTTGCTCACGAACTCGAGGCTCGGGGGAATTTTAGACCGACACCGGAGGATTTCTTTTCAGCTGTTCAGGGTGTGCATCGTCGATGCCGCGGTGCTTATGCAGTAGTAGCCTTGATTAACGGACACGGCATTTTGGGGTTTCGAGATCCGAACGGAATTCGTCCAATTTGTATCGGACAGAGGAAGACTGATCAAGGTGTTGAATACATGATTTCTAGCGAATCTGTTGCCTTGGATTCGGCTGGATTTCGATTGATAGGTGATTTAGCACCGGGCGAAGCCGCCTTTGTGGACAATAAGGGAAACCTTCATCGTAAGTTATGTGCGGGTAAACAGGAGCGTCACCCGTGTTTATTTGAATATGTATATCTGTCTAGGCCGGATTCAGTAATTGATGGTGTTTCGGTGTATCAGGCTCGCATTAATATGGGCCGAAAGTTGGCTGACAAGATTTTGAAAGAAATGCCAGATCATGATATTGACGTGGTAATCCCGATCCCTGAAACCAGCAGAACCAGTGCGCTCGAAGTGGCTCAGAAGCTTGGTGTACTATTCCGTGAAGGATTTATTAAGAACCGTTATATCGGAAGAACTTTTATAATGCCCGGACAAACCCAGCGGCGAAAATCTGTTCGTCAAAAATTAAATCCGGTAGCTCAAGAGTTCAAAGGACGTAACGTTTTGTTGGTCGATGACTCGATTGTTCGGGGAACAACCTGTCATCAGATTGTTGAAATGGCTCGCGAAGCCGGTGCTGAAAAAGTGTATTTTGCCTCGGCTGCACCAGCGGTCGTTTCGCCCAATGTCTATGGAATAGACATGCCTTCACCGTCTGAACTTATCGCGTATCGTCGAACTACTGAAGATATTAATCAACTAATTGGGGCGGATGGTTTAATTTATCAGGAGCTTGATGATCTGATTGATGCAGTTCGTGAACTAAATCCGGAATTGCAGTCATTTGAGGATTCCGTATTTTCTGCTCGCTACATCACCAAAGAAGTTGATGAAGCATATTTGGAAGCATTGGCGCGGTCGCGTAATGACTCCGCTAAGCGGGACCATTTGGCGGGAGCAGAGGATGCTTGCCTTGATTTGAGGGCGGATGCCTCATGATGGATCGCGATCGCCGATTGAAATCGTTGATTGAAACGTTAGATCCTGAAACTCAGGCGATTCGAGTCGGCATGGAACGCACCGGCGAACGAGAGCACTCAGAACCAATTTACCCAACATCAAGCTTTGTCTTTCCCGACGCTGAGATCATGGCGGATGCATTTATCAATGATTCAGGTTTGTCTATTTATGCGCGAGTTGATAATCCGACAGTTGATGGATTTTGCCGGCGCCTGGCTGTAATGGAGAATGCCGAAGCATGTGAAGCTGCGGCCACAGGCATGGGTGCGATATTAGCTTTGCTAATGGCCCATTGCCAAGCTGGTGATCGCGTGCTGATGTCGACGGGTGTATTTGGTGCGACGCTTACGCTGCTAAAGAAATTCTTTGTGAAATATGGCATCGAGCTCACGTTGGTTCAAACAACAGATATGGGTGCGTGGGAGCAAGCGCTGCAAACGCCGGCTAAACTTGCTTATTGCGAGACTCCCTCCAATCCAACTATAGAGATCGTCGACATTGCTGCGTTATCATTACTTTGTCGGGCACAGGATTGTTTGCTTGTTGTCGATAATTGCTTCATGACCCCGGCACTTCAGAAGCCCCTCGACTTGGGGGCAGATATTGTCATTCATTCAGCCACCAAATATTTGGATGGCCAGGGACGTGTAATGGGCGGTGCGGTACTCGGCCGAAGAGAATTAATTGAACCGGTAACGGCATTTATCCGATCGGGTGGTGTCACTATGAGTCCGTTCAATGCTTGGGTATTTCTTAAAGGACTTGAGACGCTTGAGCTCCGGATGCGCGAACACAGCAAACGAGCCCTGAAACTAGCGCAATGGCTTGAACAACAGCCAGAAGTATCTCACGTTAATTATGCTGGTCTAGAAGACCATCCCCAAGCTGCTCTGATCGCTCGTCAGGCCTCTGGTGGTGGTGGCGTCTTGAGCTTTGAGCTCAAGGATGCTGGTCGGTCAAGGGCGTGGTCGTTTTTGAATGGGACTTGTTTGATGTCATTGACGGCTAATTTAGGTGATGTAAAGACGACGGTCTGCCACCCGGCAACGACTACCCATGGTCGACTTGAGCAGGTTGACCGCGACGTCATGGGAATTCGCGAGAGCTTAATTAGGATCTCAGTAGGTTTGGAGTCAGTCTCAGATGTAATGACTGACTGTGAACGGGGCTTTAAAAATCTTGCTTAATACTGATTCAGAGCGTTCGTAAGGCAGCGATTCGTTCTTCAAGCGGTGGATGCGTCATAAATAATCGGGTCATACCTTTTCCGCTAGTTCGGATGCCAAAGGCAATCATTGTATCGGGTAACTCTGATGGTATTCCTTGTTCTGCACGCAAATGCTCTAGCGCTCCGATCATAGACTGGACTCCTGCAAGTTTAGCGCCATAGGAATCTGCACGGAATTCTCGTTGCCGTGAAAACCAAAATACAATCATTGAGGCGAGTGCGCCGAGTATTAGCTCGGCTACTATAGTTGTAATGTAAAAAGCCGGCCCATGGCCGTATTTGGTTTTAAATACGGCTCTGTCAATGGTATGGCCGATTACTCGAGAAAAGAACATAACAAAGGTATTCACGACACCCTGGACGAGTGCAAGTGTTATCATATCTCCATTGGAAACGTGCCCGATTTCGTGGGCCATTACTGCTCGTGCTTCATCACGACTGAATCTGCTGAGCAGTCCGGTACTGACCGCAACGAGAGCATTATTTCGGTTCCAGCCCGTTGCAAAAGCATTACTTGTCTGACTCGGGAAAATGCCGACTTGGGGCATCCCAATTCCAGCCTGTTGCGAGAGTTCTCGGACTGTTTGGATCAGCCATTGCTCATCTGCGTTGTTTGGTTGGCCTATGATCTTTGTGCCTGTGCCCATTTTGGCCATAGTTTTTGAAAGCAGAAGGCTTACCACGCTGCCCGCCATACCAAATATAAAACAAAAAAGAAGTAAGCTAGAGAGGTTTAAATCAACGCCATTGGTGGCCAAATAACCTTGAAACCCGAGGAGACTGAGCGTGATGCTTGCGACTGCAACAATGGCCAGGTTGGTTAGCAAAAATAAAACAATACGTAACATGTGATGTAATCCTTGGGGCATGAAGATTCTGATGTAAACATTTTGACAAATTAACGGAGTTCAAGCATTGAAAGAACAACATAATGAAAAAAAATCAGATGTTGAATGGCGTCAGTTACTTGATGCGGAAACATTTAATATTACGCGGGAAAAAGGGACTGAGAAACCCTTTCAAAATGCTTTTAATGATCACAAGGCTGATGGCCTTTATGTTTGTGTTTGTTGTGATGCATTGTTATTTGATTCTCAGCATAAATATGATTCTGGTAGTGG
>Ga0114995_10000502_pt1 | contig 27278 bp, 22 predicted proteins | sample ArcticOcean_MG_C_11_FD_87038 | JGI IMG/M metagenome (GOLD analysis project Ga0114995, IMG submission 87038) | Marine microbial communities from western Arctic Ocean - ArcticOcean_MG_CB2_154 | ecosystem: Environmental > Aquatic > Marine > Oceanic | place: Arctic Ocean: Canada Basin | collected... | reverse complement strand
CGGCCAATGGTGTAAATCATATACAAACTAGCCAATAACACCCCAGGAAGCACTGCCGCACGGAATAAGTCCGTCACTGGCACTTCCAACACAGGTCCCATAACAATCAACATAATGGAAGGCGGTATTAAAATGCCTAAGGTTCCACCAGCTGTTATAGCACCAGCCGATAAGCGCACATCATATTTAGACCGATTCATGGTTTTAGCGGCCATAATGCCCAAAATAGTGACCGACGCGCCAACAATGCCAGTGGCGGCTGCAAAAATCATTGACACAAACAACACTGCAACAAACAACGCACCACGCGTGCGAGACATCATCATCTGTACAGCGTTAAACAGGCGCTCCATGAGCCCTGCTTGTTCCATCATAATGCCCATAAAAATAAACAAAGGCACTGCGACAAGCTGATCATTCATCATGGTTGAGTTGACTTGCAAGGTCAGTAAGAAGAAAGCCAACTTACTACTGCCTGCGATTGACGCAAACACAAAGCCAAGAAAAATCAAGGTAAAGGAAATAGGAAAACCGATGAAAATAGAAAACAACATGGCCGCTAACATGAGCATGCCAATCATAGGTTTTGAAATATTAACACCACCTAATACCACTGATAACCAATCCCCTAGTGGTAACACATCAGGATAGAACACTGATACGAAAACACATGCCAAACCAATTAAATAGAAGGGGAAAAATTTTAGGAATTTTGATTCTCTTTCTTTACCCATTTGGTGAAAAGCGCGGAATAGCTCAGGAAAACCCTGTAAAAATAGCAATCCGGCACCGATAGGCATAAAGATACGGGCAGGCCATAAGTAAGGTGCCCATGTCGAATCAGCACTGGCATCTTCCCAAATACCCCATTCTTCACCCCAACCATTAAAGCCTAAAGCATCACCAGCAAAGCCCAGAGCGCTCCAAAAGAAAAGCAGCATCGCAGGAAAATAGAACATCAGGTATAAGACGGCATCTACAGTAGCTTGGGTTTTCTCATGCCAATTACGGTAGATAAAATCTGCACGAATATGCACACCGCGCATCAATGCATAGCCTGAGGCTGCCATGAATATGACACCTCCAAGCATTCGACTAACATCATACGCCCACGTGGTAGGCCCCAAATTTATAGCACGGGCAAGGTCACCCAAATCATAAGAAATCAGTAAGGCAAACATGCCACGGGAAAACACTTCGGTAACCATCACAGCCACCAAAGGGATAAGCGCCAAGCAAATGATACGCCCCATCCATAAGTTCAGCACATCAATAAAAGCGGTAATAGGACGCTGCCAAGGAGTCATGTCTTCTGGTGTTTCTCCAGGTTTTTCGGCTCGACGCTCTGCGATTAATTCATCAGTGATTTCAAGTTCACCAATGTCCGTTACTTGTGTCGCCATGTTGGCTTCCTCTTATTATTATCTATGGTTGTTGTTAATGTGTCGTCTTCAAAAAACCGACTTAAAAGCATTGTAACTATAAGTTACAATTTGAAAAAAAAATCTATCATAGATTCCTGTAAAAGAAGTCTGAGAAGACTATGATAAACCTCTTACAATAATGAAGTTTGCTACCTAAATTATTGTGCAACTAAAAGTCGACCTAGCACTCAGTACTAGGTCGATATCAAGTTAATGCATACTATTACTTGATGCTGTCAGCAAAGGCCTTGCCTAAACTAGCGTTAGATGCCTGTGCACCAGCCCAGAAAGGCACTGCGATTGCAGCGAAGTCTTTTTGTGACTGCCAAACTTCTGCAAAGAATTCATTCTCATCAGAAGACTTTTGAAGCAGTGCGTTTGCTGCATTCATATACGCAGGGAAGTAATCTGCTGGCGTATCATGTAATTGCACACCATGATTATCAGTCAAGTCTTTCAAAGCCTTACCGTTTTCATAGATGCGGTAAGAGATAGATTTTGACAAAGATGCATTAGCAGCTACTTCTATAGCTTTCTTCTGCATAGCAGATAGAGAGTCATAAACATCACCATTTAAGTACATGTCAGCGTTTACAACCACCTGGTGAAGGCCTTGTAAGTAGTAATGCTTCAATACTTTTTGGAAACCAAACACACTATCAGGCTTTGGACAGCACCATTCAGCGGCGTCAATTGTGCCTTTTTCAAGTGCAGGTAGAATATCACCACCACCCATAGCAACAGAGGCTACACCAATGTCTTTATAAGCTTGGCCTACCATGCCTGGAGGGGCACGGAAACGTAACTTACGGAAGTCATCCATAGAGTTAATTGGTTCAGGGAACCAACCCAAAGCTTCTGGTCCTACAGGCTGTAACATAAAGCCTTTGATGTTAACGCCCATTTCGTCCCAAAGTCGATCGTAAAGCTCTTTACCACCACCGTATTGGAACCAAGAAAGGAACGCAATGTTATCAAGACCTACACCTGCACCGGCAATAGGAGCGCCGAATAAGTTAGCGGCAGGATGCTTACCACCCCAATAATGAGTCCAAGCAAAACCACCGTCTAGCAAACCAGCATCAATCGCATCGATGATGTCAGTGTTACCAACAACTGAACCACCTGGCAATATTTCAATATTGACAGAACCATCAGTCAATTCACGCACATCATTGGCAAACTCATTCAACATGTGCACTTCATCGGATTTTGTGCCAAGCACTGACTGGACACGAATGGTCACGTCTTTAGCATAAACTGCAGTGGTGCTGATAATCAGCGCACCGGCAATAGCGCCTAACTTCATTTTATTTAACATGGACATAAGATGTCCTCCATTATTATTGTTTTGCCTTCAGTCAGCTGTTGCCTAGTTGTATGGAAGGCTTCACACACATCCCAATCGTTGGGTTTGCAACAGTAAATTTATTCTAGTAAAGCTATTAACTTAGTTATAAGTAGGTCAGTAGGTCTAGCCATCCGTCGTACAGCATTTTACCCGTGAGATACACTAAAAACACTAAACCCACATATGCAATGGCTGGGAACTTTAGCATTACACGCATGATTAAAGTGGCAAAGAACGCCATCAATACAATGGCTAACACTAAACCCATGACTAATAATTGAGTATTATCTCGGGCAATGGCAGCTACTGCTAAAACATTATCTAAAGACATAGAAATGTCAGCTATAGCAATAGTGAGCAAAGCACTACGCATGCTCACCTTAGGTTGATCGCCACTAGACGCCACGGCCTCTTCGGGCTGTGGGGTTGTAAAATCTTTGATTTCACTATAAAAACGCCAACACACCCAGGCTAGCAAAAGGCCACCCACTAGTAAGATACCTGGTACACCGATAATGGTGCTGGCACCCACCGCAAACAAAATCCGGAATAAAGCGGCTAACGCCATACCAATAAAAATAACTTTTTTACGCTGATTTGCAGCCAAACCAGCAGCTGCCATGCCTATTACTAAGGCATTGTCTCCAGACAAAATTAGATCAGCAAATATAATCTGACCAATATCTAACCAATTAAACATTTACCATCTCCTGTAAAATCATAGCAGCTACTTTTTCACCAATCATAATGGCTGGGGCATTGGTATTGCCCGACGTAATAATTGGCATGATAGACGCGTCCGCTACGCGTAAACCCTCTATCCCATGCACCTTAAGTTGAGCATCTACTACCGCCATATCGTCATTCCCCATTTTGCAGGTGCCAGTAGGGTGGTAAATGGTGGTTGCAGTGTCTCTGGCCCAATTAAGAATATCCTCATCTGCCTGGTCTCCAATGTTAATACCTGGGCTATGTTCTTGGGTTATCAGGCTCTTTAAGGGCGCTTGCTGGGCGATATCCCGAGCAATCTTTATACCCGCTACAATAGTTTGCTGGTCTAATTTTGTAGCAAGGTAGTTGGGGTGAATATCAGGGTGATCTGCAAAGCGATTAGACACTAAGCTCAAATGCCCTGCACTTTCAGGGCGAAGCTGCAGTACTGAAGCAGTAAAGGCATCAAACTTGTGTGGGCCTTGCGCAGGCGAATCTGCACTAAAAGGCTGAATATGAAATTGAATATCAGGGCGCTGCGGGCTTAAATGTGTTTTAACAAAGCCTGCACCCAAACTAGCTGCCATGGTCATGGGACCTGTGCGTTTTAATAGGTATTCTAGGCCAATAAGTCCCTGCTTAAACCAACTACTTATTTCGGTGTTAATAGTACTTGCTGCACATTTAAATACTGGCCGGGCTTGCAGGTGATCTTGTAAGTTGCGCCCTACTCCTGGTAATTCTTTTACAATATTGATCTTGTGAGGGGTCAACTGTTCGGTAGAACCAATACCAGACACCATAAGTAATTGAGGAGAACCTATAGCGCCAGCACACAAAATTACTTCTTTGTTCGCCATTAACTGACCAGAGGCCAATTGCACACCAGTGGCACGCAGGCCATCAAATATCAGTTTTTCTACGCACGAACGTGTGAGTATGGTTAGATTAGGACGGCTACGCGCGGAATTAAGGTAGGCTACGGCACTACTGCAACGTCGGCCATTTTTAGAAGTAAGCTGAAACAGGCCAACACCTTCTTGATCTGCGCCATTATAATCATCATTGGCTGGGTAGCCAGAATTTGCTGCCGCCTGTAACCAAGCATCAACAACAGGGCGGCTTAAACGGGTTTCAGAAACAGCTAGTGGCCCACCTTTGCCACGCAAAGCGCTAGGCTTACCTTGCCAGTCTTCAGAGCGCTTAAAATAGGGCAACACATTGTCCCAATGCCACCCTTCGTTACCTAGGTTAGCCCAGTCGTCAAAGTCTTGCGCTTGGCCACGAACATATAACAGCCCATTAATAGAGCTACTACCCCCGAGCACTTTGCCACGGGGCCAGGGAATTGAACGGCCATTAAGCCCATTAGAAGGTTGAGTGTGATAACACCAATCTGTACCTGGGTTACCCATGGTCTTAAAATAACCTACAGGCACATGAATCCAAGGGTTTAAGTCGCGACCTCCGGCTTCTAGCAAAGCTACCGTGTGGAGGCCATCTTGCGAAAGCCGATTGGCAACAGCACAACCCGCTGAACCTGCACCAATCACAATGTAGTCATACCGCTTTTGCATCAACTACCTCTTAAATTCTTATAATTATTAATAAATGAGACTTATATACTCATTTAATGCATACTATTGCTAGAAAAACATATTACTCGACCCAATTCAAGCTTTTATTTGATTCAATTGCGATCTAAGGAGTGCTTACCTCATGCCTGACTCAAGCCGAATAGCTACTAATATGCGCCTATTTCACATCCTTGCAGTAATGGCTAAACAACAAAGCCCGCTAACCCCATCAGAAATTAACCACCACTTAGGTTGGCCCAAGCAAACGGTGCATCGGTTGTGTAAATCCATGGTTGAAGAGGGTTTTTTACACTACGACACCAGCGGTAAACGGCTGTTACCCAGTGCTACTTTACGCACCTTAGCCAACGGGCTTTTGGCCAGTGATTGGCACACGGGCAGCATTCACCAAATTTTAGAAAAGCTCAGTAGTACAGTGAAAGAAACGGTGAACTTTGTAATCCCTCAACATGAAGGCATGATTTACCGAGACCGGGTACAAGCCAACTGGGCGTTTCAAATTCATTTACCCGTAGGTACACATGTTCCCTTTTACTGCACCGCCAGTGGCAAAACCTACCTTGCCAGTTTGGCCCCTAAAAACCGACGTACTATGGTGGAAAGTTTGCATTTAAAAAGCCTCACAAAAACTACCGTTAGCAGTGTAGAGGCGCTCATGAAAGAATTGGTTTTAGTACAAAAACAGGGTTTCGCACTGGACAACGAAGAGTTTTATGACGGCATGATTGCCATAGCAGTACCGCTAACAGATTCTAAAGGGCGCTACCATGGCGCAGTGGCTATGCACGGGCCAACCCTGCGCTTAGACAGAGCCACCCTACATGGCAATTACATACACTTAAGGGCCGCTGCAGACCAGCTAAGCCAGGTTATATTTTCCATTTGAAACACGTTTTTAAACGTACTGCAAAGTGTTACATGCGATGATCTGGCTGTAACACTATTTTAGCAGCTGCTGCACGGCCATGGTGCAGGTCTGAAAAAGCTTCCGCACCTTCACTTAATGGCCTTAACTGCACCCACTTTAAATCACCTAAGCGTTTATCTGCAAGCATATCTAAAGCAGCCTGCATGTCTGCTTGTGTATAGCAATAATTACCCAACAGGGTAATTTCTTGCAAAGTGATCCGGCGAATATCTAACCCTTCGTGGCTATTTTGTAGGCCTACATGAGAAAGGATGCCACCAGCCACTACCTGAGCACTCGCCATAGCGCGAGTGACACCTGCTCCAACGCAATCAAATACCACATCATAACCTTGGGCATGAGGCACAGTCTCTTTACTGGGGTCAAATACCCGTGCCACATTTTGTTGTTCTATGGTGTGTCTGCGCAAGGCATTGGTTTCTGCCAAGTCTATATTATTACAACCTTTGGCAGCCAAAATTAGGGCCGTTAACAAACCTATAGCGCCACCACCTATCACCAAACAGCGTTGTTCAGACAGTGGCCTATAGCCAATACGTTCAACTAAAGCTACGGCGTGCAAAGCAGTAGCTGTAGGTTCGGTTAAACAAGCTACCCACGGTTCCAAGTTTGGAGGTGGTATAAGCAAATTAGTTTCATCAATCACCAAGTATTGAGCATACGCACCTTCTAAACGCATCCCTATTATTTCTCGCTCACTGCACAAATTAGCGCGCCCAGACAAACACGGGCTGCACTTGCCACAGGTAATAAGAGGGTTAATTACCACGTGCTTACCCACTAGGTGGGAGGCACCTATTACCAGCTTACCCGCCACTTCATGGCCTAAAATAAGAGGCGGCACACGGCGCTCATCTAAACCATGGTAAGCATGCATGTCTGAGCCACAAATAGCAGTAGCAGCCACTTCTATAAGGGCCTGGTTTGGCCCCGGAACTGGCTTATCTTCATCTCGGTACTCTACTTCTTGGGTGCCGGTATAAACGAGCGCTTTCATGGTCATAAAATTTACCTTTAATGCTGTTGCTAAAGCGCTGGAGCTTTATTGGCTTTGTTGGTTTTAGTGGCTAGTGACCTAAGTTGAATTTTTCTGTAGGGAAGTACTTACTCAACCTGTCATCACCACTACGAGCGTGGCCTTCCATGCCCTCAAGGCGAGAAATACGGGCAGCTGCTGCGCCTACTTCTCGGTTTGCTTCTTGTGTCATACGCTGCGTAGTTACTGTTTTAATAAACTTACCTACAGACAAACCACCGGTGTAGCGTGCTGCACCCTTGGTAGGCAAAATGTGGTTAGTACCAGAGCACTTATCACCATAGGTTACTGTGGTTTCTTCACCCACAAACAATGAACCATAGTTATTGAGGTGTTCTACCCACCAATCTAGGTCTTCACAGTGAATTTCTAGATGCTCTGCTGCATACTTGTCACTTACCTCAACCGCCTCTTCACGGCTACCGCACACAATCACTTCGCCATAGTCTGCCCATGCCGTGCGAGCTGCAGAGCGAGATGGCTCTGGCATATCTTCAATCAACCCTGGCATTAGCTCAATGGTTTTACGCGCAACTTCTTCATCTAAGCTAATGAGCCATACTGGCGAATCTGGGCCATGCTCGGCCTGCCCTACTAGGTCACTTGCCACAATTCTAGGGTCTGCCGTGTGGTCGGCAATAACAGCAATTTCTGTAGGCCCTGCGAACATATCAATACCCACCCGGCCAAATAACATGCGCTTAGCCTCGGCTACAAAACGGTTACCTGGCCCGGCTAACACGTCAGCTGGCTGGCCGCTAAACAAACCAAACGCCATGGCTGCAATACCCTGCACACCACCTAAGGCAAGGATAGTATCTGCACCACAATAGTTGGCAGTATAAAGTATGGCATCATTAATACCTGTGCCTGGCTTTGGCGGCGAACATGCCACTACATGTTTCACACCAGCTGCCTTTGCAGTGGCTACCGACATAATAGCCGAAGCTACGTGTGAATAGCGTCCACCAGGAATGTAACACCCTGCTGTTTGTACTGGAATTTGACGCTGGCCAGCCCATAGGCCTGTTGATAGCTCTACTTCAAAGTCGATGAGTGCTTTGCGTTGATGCTGGGCAAACTTATTAACGCGCTCATGGGCAAAACGAATATCGTCTTTTACTTGTTGTGACAAGCGCGCTGTAGCTTGCTCTATGTCATCACTAGTAGCAATAATATTGCCATGGTATCCATCAAGCTGAGCTGCATATTCGATGCAACGCTGCTCTCCACCTGCTTCGATGGCAGCCAACATTTGCGACACTGTGGCGCGGGTATCATCTTCACCAGTTGAAGAGGATTTTGCAGCTTTCTTTAGGTAACTTACAGCCATGACATAGATCCTTATTGTTTATTTTGTATGCGCTTACATTTATTTATTGCAGCCATAGTAGACCATTAAAATAAGACAAACAAGCACCAATGGTGTTTTTTGTATGCGCTTACATTTTTATCTGTGTACAATACATCATGATTTTAAAACAACTGCTACTATAGTGAACCCACCCAACAAGCCAGCCACCCAAGGCGATGTTGCAAAAGCTGCAGGGGTGTCTACCGCCACAGTATCTCGCGTTATAAATCAACCCGAATCTGTACGCATAGGCGTAAGGCAGCGCGTACAAGAGGCTATTGCCGAACTGCAATATGTTGCTGATGCTGCAGCGAGAGCGCTAGCAAGTAAACGCTCTCGCTGCATTGGCGCAGTCATTCCCACTTTTGCCAATGCCATCTTCGCCGACGGTATTGAAGCCTTTGAAGCTACGTTAAATCAAGCCGGCCTTAGTTTAATGCTCACTATTTCTGGCTATAATTTAGACAATGAACTATCTCAAGTACGCACTCTAATAGAACGGGGGGTTGATGCTTTGATGTTAGTTGGACTAAATCATGACCCGTCAATCTATTTACTACTGCAACAAAGAAACATCCCCTATGTACATACATGGGCCTTCCGCAATGACACCCCTCACCCATGCGTAGGGTTCGATAATTATGCCGCTGCCAAACAGTTACCCTTGCATCTGACGTCGCTGGGCCACCGGGAATTCGCTATTGTTAGCGGTATTTCAAAAGGCAACGACCGTGTTTATGATCGCCTACAAGGTATACAAGATGCATTGTCTACCCAAGGCATTGTGCTAGCTCGCAATGCTATCATCGAGTGTGTTTACAACATTGAAGCGGGTCGTATGGCATGCCGCCAATTACTGCAATCTCCCACCCCACCCACTGCCATATTATGCAGTAATGATGTGTTGGCCACGGGGGCTTTATTGGAATGCCAGTCCAGTGGTATTGAAGTACCCACTCAAGTGTCTATCGCAGGATTTGATGACCTAGCCCTTAGTGCCAACTTAACACCCAGCCTGTCTACCATTCACATTCCATTTAAGCTAATGGGACACAAAGCAGCACAATACTTGATAGACCGTTTATCTGGTGCAACACCTCAACCTCAACAGCAAGTGGAAGTGGAGTTACGCTTGCGTAATTCCACTGGTATTCCAAGACTGTCGGCTTTAGCGTAGCAGAAAGATCTTAGATTTCTCGACTAAGCTTGGCATGACACAATAGGCACAAAAAAGCCCCACTAAGCAGAACCTAGTAGGGCTTTTTTAATCAATTGTTAGCCTAGAACAAGCCTACAATGTCACCATTTTCGTTGATGTCGATCACTTCTGCTGCAGGCTTCTTAGGAAGACCAGGCATTGTCATAACGTCACCAGCAAGAACTACGATGAAACCAGCACCGGCAGACAAGCGCACTTCACGAAGCGGAATATCAAAACCAGTAGGACGGCCTTTTAGAGCAGGATCAGTAGAGAAAGAGTACTGAGTCTTAGCCATACAGATAGGCAAGTTGCCGTAGCCAGCTGCTTCTAATGCCGTAAAGCTGTCACGTAGCTTCTGGTCACCTTGGATGTTGTCAGCGCCATAGATCTTCTGAGCTATAGTTTTAACTTTGTCCCAAAGAGGCATCTCGTCTTCGTACAAGTAATGGAAGTCGTTTTCGTGGTTTTCTACCAACTCAACAACCGCTTCAGCTAGTTCGATAGCACCTTTGCCACCGTCTGCCCAGTGGTTCGCTTCAATTACTTGAACGCCTAGGTAGTCACACTTAGCTTGAACAGTCTTCACTTCTTCGTCAGTGTCGGTAACAAACTTGTTAACGGCAACAACTACAGGAAGGCCAAACTGATGGATGTTTTCGATGTGCTTCTTAAGGTTTTCAACGCCTTTAGCAACAGCTTCAAGGTTTTCGTTGTTAACGTCTTTAAGAGGAACACCACCGTGTAGCTTAAGTGCACGGATAGTAGCAACGATAACAACAGCACTAGGAGTGATACCAGCCTTACGGCATTTGATATCTAGGAACTTCTCAGCACCCAAGTCTGCACCAAAACCGGCTTCTGTTACTGTGTATTCGCTTAGCTTCATAGACAAACGAGTAGCAACTACAGAGTTACAACCGTGCGCGATGTTAGCGAATGGGCCACCGTGTACGAATGCTGGAGTGTGCTCAAGCGTTTGTACAAGGTTAGGGCTGAATGCGTCTTTCAACAACACTGTCATAGCGCCGTGAACTTTAAGGTCACGTGCAGTAACAGGCTTCTGGTCATAGGTGTAACCAACAACCGCATCACCTAGCTTTTCTTTAAGTTCTGCTAACGTGTTAGCCAAACAGAAGATAGCCATAACTTCAGAAGCTACAGTGATGTCGAAACCAGTTTCACGCGGAACACCGTGAGCTGGGCCGCCAAGACCAATAGTAACATTACGTAGGGCACGATCATTCATGTCCATTACACGTTTCCATGCGATGCGACGTGGATCTAGGTTCAAGTCGTTACCCTGCTGAAGGTGGTTGTCGATAGCAGCAGATAACAAGTTGTGTGCAAGGCCAATGGCATGGAAATCGCCAGTGAAGTGCAAGTTGATGTCTTCCATTGGAACAACCTGAGCGTAACCGCCGCCAGCTGCACCACCTTTAACACCAAAACATGGGCCAAGAGAAGGTTCACGTAAACATACAGACGCTTGCTTACCAATTTGATTCAAAGCATCGCCCAAACCGATAGTAGTAGTCGTCTTACCTTCGCCAGCTGGAGTAGGGTTGATAGCGGTCACTAGGATCAGCTTGCCATCTTTACGATCAGCAACGCTTTTGATGAACTCAGGGCTGATTTTAGCCTTGATTTTGCCGTACATTTCTAGATCATCAACATGGATATTCAGTTTAGCAGCAATTTCAGCAATCGGACGTTTCTCGGCAGCGCGAGCAATGTCGATGTCGGACAAGTAAGTCTTAGACATGATTTTACCTTGGTAATATAAATCGGGCCGAATGGGCGTCAATTTGTGGTTATTTAGTACGTTTTGCACAAGTGCATAACAGACCATGGGAATATTGGTGGAAAATAATACGCTTTTGTAAATTAACTACATACTTAAAAACGACACTTCATTAGCCCTAAAACCATAAACAATGGCGCTTATAAGAAACACAAGTCAAACGCTTTTCCAAAAGGAAATTTAGCAGCATTTCGACTCCATTCTGTTGGAATATGTAACGATTTTAACGTGTTGTTAACACTTCCAATAGTAACACCACAGCCAACGTTAAGTAGTCTCTTGATTAATCGCTATTGACTAATAATTATTCGTATTTAATCAAGTTGAAGTAAAAACTCTAAGGCATAGTATGAGCATAGTATGAGTATACTAATGACATACAAATTGCCTAAGCTAGCACCCAACAAGAGCTATTTATGGATAACGACATTTACCTCACCAAACAATACAAAACCCATCAATCTGGCGACCAGATAGACTGCCCTCTTGCACTTTTCACAGACAATGTTCGTGAAGAATGGATCGACTACAATGGCCACATGAGTGAGTCTTTTTACTTATATGCCATGGGGGAAGCGTCTGATGCCCTTTTCCGATATGTAGGTATTAACGAAGCCTACCGTGAATCCGGGTTCTCCTTCTATACGGTTGAGACTCACATTAACTACTACCAAGAAGTAGCCAACGGTGAACCTCTACGTTTCACCACTCAGATATTGGGCCTTGATAATAAACGTCTCCACTTTTTCCACCATATGTATCATGGCCAAACAGGCGACTTACTGGCAACTACAGAACAGATGTTGTTACATGTAGATATGAACGCCTCCACTGCAGCACCTATCCAACCCCATGTATTAGCTGTATTAGAGCAGATTTGGCAAGCTCATCAACACATGCCAGCACCAAAACAAAAAGGCCGCGTAATGGCTGTGCCACCCATTAAAAAAACTTAGTTTAGCTAATTCAAGCCAACCTAAGCCAACCTAAGCCAAAAAAAGTTATACACCACCCTTATCAGAGAAGCCCAGATCATGAATTTTAGCCTTACCGACGAACAACAAATGATCATCGACACCCTTAAAACCTTTGTCGAACAAGAACTATATCCCCATGAAATGGAGGTGGAAAAAACCAATAAAATCCGTCCAGAACTTTATGCACAGATTAAACAAAAAGCCTTAGATCTAGGCCTTTATGCTGCCAACATGCCAGAGGAGCACGGCGGTGCTGGCCTAGACACCCTAACACTGTGCTTAATGGAGCGTGAATTAGGCCGTGCCAACTTTGGCTTACAGTATATTGTTGGCCGTCCGAGCAACATTCTACTAGCTTGCAAAGGCGACCAAATTGAAAACTACCTTCATGCTAGCATCCGTGGCGAAAAAGTAGATTGTTTAGCCCTAACCGAGCCCAACGCAGGTTCTGACGTTCGCTCTATGCAGTGTCGTGCAGAGCGCGACGGCGATGACTTTATTCTCAATGGTACTAAGCACTTTATTAGCCATGCAGACGTGGCAGACTTTGTTATTTTGTTTGCCGCAAGTGGCGTAGAAGACACTCCACGGGGACCAAAAAAGAAAATTACCAGCTTTCTTGTAGATATGGGCACTCCAGGCTTCACTGTAGAGCCGGGTTACAACAGTGTATCCCATCGCGGTTATCACAACTGTATCCTTAATTTTGATAACTGTCGCGTGCACAAGTCTCAAGTATTAGGTGAAGAAGATCACGGCTTTGACGTGGCCAATCAATGGTTAGGCGCCACTCGCCTTTCTGTTGCCGCCATGTGCTTAGGCCGTGCAGAAAGAGCCTTAGAAATTGCCACAGAATGGGCCGCTACCCGCAAACAGTTTGGTCAAACCATTGGTAAATTCCAAGGTGTGTCTTTTAAACTGGCTGATATGGCTACAGAACTTAAAGCCGCTGAATTGCTGACGATGTATGCTGCCTGGAGAGATTGCACTGGCGAAATGACTGATTCTGATGCAGCCATGGCCAAACTAAAAGCCACAGAAATGTTGGCAATGGTGTCTGATGAAGCTATTCAAATTTTAGGCGGTATGGGATTAATGGATGAACTTCCACTAGAGCGTATTTGGCGTGACCATCGCGTAGAACGCATTTGGGATGGCACTAGCGAGATTCAACGCCATATTATTTCCCGCGCCATGTTGCGGCCTTTAGAAGCATAACTACTTCCATAATTACTGATGCAGTATTAGGCACCTAACTTAGAATGATTAATAAACAACGTTTACGGCGCTTGTTAGCGCCAAAATCCATTGCTGTATTTGGTAGCCGTGGTGCTAATTTCGCTATACGAGAGAGCCTAGCCATGGGATTTACTGGCCCTATATGGTCAGTACACCCTGAGCGTGACGAACTGATGGGCATTAAATGCCTAAAATCAGCTCTAGATTTACCCCAAGCACCAGACGCTGCCTACGTTGCAATAAATGCTGAAAGTGCTATAGAAACTGTCTCTCAACTTAATAAAATGGGAGCTGGTGGCGCCCTGCTTTATGCGTCTGGGTTTAGCGAACTAGGCGACGAGTTAAAAACGATGGGTTTAGAGCGTCAGCAGCGATTAGTAGAAGCTGCAGGCGACATGCCTATTATTGGCCCTAACTGTTATGGTGTTATTAACGCCTTAGATAAAGCCGTATTATGGCCTGATCAACACGGCTGTCAGCCTGTAGACAAAGGCGTAGGCATCATCACCCAAAGCGGCAACATTGGTCTCAATATGACCATGCAAAAAGTGGGCCTACCCATTGCGTATATGTTCACCATGGGCAATCAAGCCCAAGTGGATATTGCTACAGTAATAGACTCCATGCTGGATGACCCAAGGGTAACCGCCATTGGTTTACACATTGAGGGCATTCCAGACCTAACCGCTTTTGATGCTGCAGCACGCCGCGCCTTGTCGTTAAAAATACCCATAGTTGCCATTAAAACTGGGCGTACCGCAGCTGCTGCCAAAATAGCCTTATCTCACACCAGTTCTCTCACCGGTGCAGACCGCCTTTTTGACGCACTATTTAACCGCCTAGGTATTGCTCGCGTTAACACCGTTCCAGAATTTTTAGAGACCTTAAAGCTGTTGAGCCTTTTAGGCCCATTGGCTCATAAAAATATTGCATCTATGAGCTGTTCCGGCGGCGAAGCTGGCATGATGGCAGATCTTATTGATGGTCGAAACATTGTATTTGGGCCACTCACACCCTCCCAAAAACAGGCCACACTAGCCACTTTTTCAAATGGCGAGCAAGTGGACAATCCGCTGGATTATCAAACTTACATGTGGAATAAACGCGACCAAATGGCTGCTACCTTTAAGGCCCACATGGCAGCTAATTTTAGCGCTACTGTGCTAATACTGGACTGGCCTAACAACGCTACCGCAGACCCAGAAGAATGGGACACTGCACTGCTGGCCCTAGCAGATGCAGCCAATGCAGGCCAACACAAAGCCATTGTATTGGCGTCTATGGCTGAATGTCTGCCGCCCCATGCTATTGCCGCCTGTATAGAGCACGGTATGGCGCCTATGATTGGCATGGATCAATGCCTCACGGCCCTAAACCATGCTTATAACATTGGCCAAGCCTTTGCTGCGTCTGTACCTGAGCCATTACAAATACGTAACGTCGATGCGCCTGGCGAAGAGATGCCTCCTCTTTCAGAAGCTCAAAGTAAACACGCATTAAACCAGCACGGCTTACCTATACCCCAAGGCCAAACAGCCTCTAGCTTAGAACAAGTGATTAACGTCGTAACAACCCTTGGCTACCCCATCACTTTAAAAGCCGTAGGTGCAGACTTAGTCCATAAGACTGAACTAGGCGCTGTTAAACTCAACCTTAAAAATCAAATTCAAGTAGAGCAAGCTGCCACAGCGTTATTTGCTCTCAGCAACACCCTATTGGTAGAGCAAATGGTGCAAGGCGTTGTAGCCGAGCTAATTATTGGGATCAATACAGACCCTTTATTTGGCCAATACTTAGTGCTGGGCGCTGGCGGTATTTTTGTAGAAATACTACAAGACGCCCAAAGCTTGTTATTACCCACCAGCAAAAGCGAAGTTCTCCAAGCGTTAGCTAGCTTAAAGTGCGCACCTATACTTACAGGCTATCGAGGCCAAGCCGCTGCCGACATGGACGCCATAGTAGACGCAGTGATGGCAGTGCTAGACTATAGCCAACAAAACCCCGTATATGAACTCGACATTAACCCCCTACTTACCCAATCAAGCGGTGCAGTGGCGGTTGATGCCTTAATCCAACTAGGCCAATAAACACCATGACCGATTCTGTCCTTTGCGAGCGCCATGGCGCCGTTTTACTCATCACTCTAAACCGTCCAAAAGCCAACGCTATAGACGCCACCACATCCCATGCTATGGGCGAAGCTTTCATTGATTTTGCCAATGATCCAAGTTTACGTGTAGCTGTTATCACCGGCAGTGGCGAGCGTTTCTTTAGTGCTGGTTGGGATTTAAAAGCAGCCGCAGAAGGCGAAGCTGTAGATGCCGATTTTGGCCGTGGCGGTTTTGCCGGGCTTACAGAACTGTGGAACTTAGATAAGCCCGTTATTGCTGCGGTAAATGGTTATGCTGCAGGCGGTGGTTTTGAATTAGCGCTGGCTGCCGACTTAATTATTGCAGCTAACCACGCCCAGTTCTTTTTGCCAGAAGCCACCTTAGGCATCATCCCAGACAGCGGTGGTGTCCTTAGATTACCGCGGCGCCTACCGCAAGCAGTAGCAATGGATATGTTAATGTCTGGCCGCCGTATGGCTGTGGAAGAAGCCATACACTTTGGCCTCATTAACCGTCATTGTGAGGGTGAGGTGTTGGTGGAACAAGCCTTAGCTTGGGCTCAAGAGATCGCTCAATCTGCGCCTTTATCTTTAGCCGCTATAAAAACCATTACTAGATCCACCCAAGGCATGGAATTAGAGCAAGCGTATGCCTACATGCGCGAAGAAGTGCCTGTGTATACAAAAATGCTTCATTCAGAAGATGCCAGCGAAGGCCCTAACGCTTTTGCTGAAAAGCGAGAGCCTCGGTGGCAGGGTAAGTAGCAAGGCAAGTAACCCTAGGCACGGCGTAGTTGCTGCTGCCTGTCTTGACTCAGTGCCACGTTAAAAAATTGCCTATAGGCACGAGAGAAGTGTGCTGCCGAGCCAAAACCACTAGCCATAGCAATATCTACCACTTGCCTGTCTGTTTGTTGCAGCAGCGCCCTAGCCCTTTGTAAACGCTTAGCCCGATAATAACGCCCTGGGGATTGCTGCAAATGTCGACTAAACAACCGTTCTAGCTCACGTTCAGAAACATTAACCATAGCTGCCAGCGTGGGAATATTTAAGGGTTCTTCTAAGTGATCTTCCATAGCACCAATAACTGTAAGTAATTTTCGATTATTGGTACCTAGCCTTAACGCATTACTCATACGCTGAGGTGCTTTTCCTTCACGCATATGGCTATAAATTAGCTCATCAGAAACAGACAAAGATAACTCGTGGCCTCGCTGGCACTGAATCAAATACAACATCATATCCAACCCTGCTAAACCACCAGAACAAGTAAAACGACGACCATCAATTTCATATAGTTCATCCACCACTTCCACGCGCCTAAATACCTCTTTAAAAGCCATGAGATTTTCCCAGTGGATGGTGGCCCGGTGCTCATTCAACAAGCCGCTTTTAGCTAATAAATAACTACCCGTATCTTGGCTACCTAACCAAACACCACGACGACTATGCTGCTGCAGCCACGTTTGTAGCTTTTTAGATTGATCTTTTTCTGGGTTAAAACCGGCACAGATAATAAGCATGTCTGGCAATGCTTCTTGACCTATAGCGCAATCAGCGATCAAACTCATACCGTTACTTGCCTCTACTGCCTCACCTCCAGCACTCACCACCTGCCAACGATACAACGTTTCGCCAGACATGGTATTAGCCTGGCGTAAAGGATCTACCAAAGCGGAAAAACCAAGCATAGAGAACTCTGGTACCAGATAAAAAGCCACGTTAATCGTTTTGGTGATCGGTTTAGCTGTAAACATAGTGGGGAAGTCGTGAATGTGCAATAATGATGCGATATTAATCATTCTTTAAGACCCTTGCAACGCCTAATGTATACATTGCTATCTGCTTCACCTATTTCGGAAAAAAACATGCCCACCTCTTTACTAGCCTTACGCACACTACAAACACCAGTAATAAAAGATTGGATTGATTACAACGGTCATCTTAACGACGCGTATTACCTTGTTATCTTCACCAAGGCGACAGACGAATTACAAAACCATTTAGGTTTAACCTTAGAGCACATCCAAAGTACAGGTGAGACACTATTCACAGTAGAGACCCACTTGGCCTATATACAAGAAGTTGGTTTGGGAGAAATGGTAACCGTCTCCTCGCAAATACTCGAGACAGACAACAAACGCATGCGTATTTTCCACAGCATGTTTAATGACCAGAATGAACTTTTGGCCACAGTAGAGATGTTATTTTTATGCTATAACTTGCAAGCTAAAAAGGTGAGTAATTTTAGTGACATGATGCTGCAAAGCCTTGCTAAATTGCAGGCCGATCAAGCAGAACTGCCTTGGCCAAACAGTGCTGGCAAAGGCATTGCTTTAAAACGAACTTAGTGAGCATAGGTTTCTCGGCTGCGCTCAGAATAACATAATAGCTACCCTCAACATCTTAAAACCTAACGACGGCGTGAGCGGCGGTCGGTAACAGCACCTTCAGCAGCACCACCAGCAACACTTAAGTCACCAGCAAACTGCGCCTTACCACCTTTAGACACTTCACCTAACACTGATTCAATTTCTTCCACGGTGGGTGCCGCTCCTTTAGTATGTCCATCTAAGGCTTTGCGCATAGCGGCAACATGCTCTGGAGAAGTACCACAACAACCACCAATAATGTCTGCACCAGCATCCATAGCCATAGTGGCGTAGCGAGACATGATCTCTGGCGTACCGTTATAATGAATAGCACCATTCACATATTCAGGAATACCACAGTTGGCCTTAGACACCAAAATGGCTTTATCACCACCTGGCGCATTACGCATATTACGGATAGCCATCACCAATTCAGAGGCGCCCACACCACAGTTAGAACCACAGGCATAAGCAGTATGATCTTCATGAGCGCAAGATTGCACCATATCAGCAGGCGTAATGCCCATCATAGAACGGCCATTAGTATCAAAACTGTAGGTACAAATAACCGGTAATCCAGTTTGGTTAGCGCCTTCAATCGCAGCTTCAGCTTCTTGTGTTGAAGACATGGTCTCTATCCACAATACGTCTGCACCACCATCTTTTAATGCTTGAGCTTGCTCTGCAAATGCTGCAACAGCATCAGCATGACTTAAAGTACCCATAGGTTCTGGTATTTCGCCCGTTGGGCCAATGGATCCAGCAATAATTACCGGGCGCCCTGCTTTGTCTGCCACTTCGCGGCCTATTTTAACGCCAGCCACATTTAACTCATGCACTCGGTGAGCTGCATCATGTAGCTTCAAGCGATAATGGGTACCACCAAAAGTGTTTGTTAAAATAATGTCTGAGCCTGCATCTACAAAACTTTGGTAGTTAGCAGCAATACGGTCTGGATGATTCACATTCCATAATTCAGGCGCATCACCTGTTTCTAGGCCCATAGCAAATAAATTAGTACCAGTAGCACCATCGGCAAGTAAAACACCACGTTCTGCTAATAATTCTTGAAGTAGATTGGCACTCATAATTGATATCTCAAAAATACAAATAATGGCACTATGCTACCTACCTACATACTTGTTAGCTAGCTTTAAGGGGGGTTGATCTCGTAAATCAAGTTGAGTTTTTTTCAAAACAACATGAATACTATTCATATTTATACTTAATCTTTACCTCACCCTATTCCCTTACAAATAAAGTGGCGCTTAAACACAACAAGCGGTCGCCGCTTAGTCAGCACAAAAAGCTCAAGAACTGCAAAATTTGGCTCATATTAACCCGCCCCCATTTTATTGAGGAGTATTTCCATGACTGAAGCCCCCGGACGCCGCAAAAGCGGTGGTGGTCGTAGTGCACGTCAAGCATTACGGGCTAGCGAAACTATAAAAGTACCCGCCTTTATTACCCGTCAGCTTAATCCATTTGAAGTATTGGACGAAGCTGGTCTAGAAATCATAGAACGTAATGCCGATACCATTCTAGAAGAAGTTGGAATTGATTTCCGTGACGAGCCAGAAGCATTGTCAATACTTAAAGCTGCTGGTGCCACTGTAGACGGTGAACGTGTTCGCTTCCCACGCGGCATGTGTCGTCAGATCATCCAAGCATCTGCTCCATCTACCTACACTCAGCATGCACGCAACAGCGATCGTAATGTAGACATCGGCGGCAAGAACACCGTATTTGCTCCAGGCTATGGTTCTCCATTTGTACGTGACTTAGACAACGGTCGCCGTTATGCCACTATCAAAGACTTCGAAAACTTTGTTAAGTTGGCCTACATGTCTCCTTACATGCACCACTCTGGTGGCACTATATGTGAGCCAGTAGATGTACCTGTAGTAACACGCCATTTAGACATGCTTTACAGCCACATTAAATACAGCGACAAAGCCTTCATGGGCTCTGTAACTGCACCTTCTCGTGCACAAGATACTGTGGACATGGCGAAGATTGTATTTGGTGAAGAGTTTGTTAAGAACAACACCGTAACCACTAGTTTGATCAATGCTAACTCGCCAATGACTTTTGACGACACCATGCTAGGTGCCGCAAAAGTTTATGCAGAAAACAACCAAGCCTGTGTAGTGACACCGTTTATATTAGCCGGTGCAATGTCACCTGTAACAATTGCCGGCACTTTGGCCCAAATACTTGCAGAAGTATTGGCTGGTATTTGCTTTATTCAGCTATACCGTCCTGGTACACCATGTATCTTTGGCACCTTCGCTAGCTCTATCTCCATGCAATCTGGCGCACCTACTTTTGGTACACCTGAACCTGCTTTGGTACTTTACGGCGCAGCGCAACTTGCCCGTCGTTTAGGTGTTCCATTCCGTAGTGGTGGCTCATTGCCTGGCTCTAAGATTGCCGACGCTCAAGCTGCATCCGAAAGTGCTAACACGCTAATGCCTACCATCTTGGCTGGTGTTAACTTTGCATTGCATTCTGCCGGTTGGCTGGAGGCTGGATTGTCTATGGGTTATGAGAAGTTCGTTATGGACTTGGATCAGCTAGGTATGGCCCATACCTTCTGTAAAGGCATAGACATTTCAGAAAATGGCCAAGCAATGGATGCTATCCGTGAAGTAGGCCCAGGCGCCCATTTCTTAGGTTGTGCTCACACTCAAGCCAACTTCAAAGAAGCGTTCTACATGTCTAACCTTGCAGACAACAACAGCTTTGAGCAATGGGAAGAAGACGGCAGCAAAGACATTCAAATACGCGCCAACGCCCTTTGGAAGAAAATGCTTAACGAATACGAAGCCCCTCCTTTGGATCAAGGCATTGACGACGGCCTGAATGACTTTATGGCCAAGCGTAAAGAAGAGCTTGCAGGTACAGGCGACTTCTAAACCCTTACTTTTATAGCATTACAAAAAAAGCCCCAACGACTTAGTCTTTGGGGCTTTTTTATGGCCACTTTATAACTAACCAGCTTTGCTACCACCCATACAAGGAGCAGTTGCAGGCATCTGCTCTTGCTTGGCCTTCCACTGCTCAGTGGTATAACAATGTAGCGCTAAGGCATGAATGGGGTTATTCATTAATTCCCCAACCAATGCATACACTTGCTGGTGGCGTTTCACCGGCCCAATGCCTAAAAAATTATCAGATACCAGTACTAAATTGTAGTGGCTATCGGTGGCCGAACCACTGTGTTTATGACTATCGTTAGCTAGTTGATGATGATGAATATTTAATGGTGTTAACACCAATTCCAGTAACTTATTGGCCGTAGCGTCCACGGTTATTTCCTTGAGTTAAACAATTTATTCATCATATCACGGAAGGTATTTCATCGGCCTTCAAAATAATGCTTGTATTGGTTTTTTACGAGTTGTTGGGAGTGGCAAGCGTTAAGTCACATTAGGTAATTAACTTAAAATTTCGGATACAATGGCCAACAGACTGTATCCCGAGTGTAAAAATGAGTCTCAAGGGGTAAAAACTGTAGCGCACAGCAACAACCTTACAAAAAAGGTTAAGCCATTCATATAAAATGGGTTTTTACCTTGACTCAAGGCCAATACATCATTAATATTCGCGCCTCGCATTGAGCGATTCCTTGATAGCTCAGTTGGTAGAGCAGTAGACTGTTAATCTATTGGTCCCAGGTTCGAGTCCTGGTCAAGGAGCCATCCTCAACGCGAAAACTTATGATTCCTCGATAGCTCAGTTGGTAGAGCAGTAGACTGTTAATCTATTGGTCCCAGGTTCGAGTCCTGGTCGAGGAGCCATTCTAATCAAGCCACTTAGTTGTGGTTTTTTTATGCCTGCAATTTATGACCTCCTTTTATGTTCAACTTTTCGGGCCTTTTACGAGCCGAATAATCTAAACATTCTGGTATCACAATTTATATACTTCCTATGGACAACGGCAGAAGCCTTTTAGTCGCCTAAAAAAGCTATATGAGAGGACTACGAGAATATATGAAAGCTAAGGGCGGCTACGTAAAAGCACGCCAGCCTGCCCTAAATCGGCCGCTAGCATAACGCTTGAGGTGAAACACTATAGCGCCAGAACCTAGGTCACAGTTTTTTCTGCAAGGCTATGGCTGCGCCTTGAAGGCCTGGTTGCTCTGCAGTACAAAGGTAAATGGGAATCTGGTACAAATAAGAAGAGGTTCGACCCTTGTTGGTAAAGCTGTGAGAAAAATCACTGGCCAATAAAAAGTCATACATCCGCGGTAAAATTCCGCCAGTCAAATATACCCCACCTACTGCACCAAAAATCAAGGCGCTATTAGCCACAGCATTACCTAACATGTCACAAAAGATGCATAGAGTTTTGTAAGCTAAGTCGTCAGGAGTAGCCTGTTGAGCTTGCTGTAAAATATCAGCTGGGCTGCTTAAGCTGGGCTCAATACAGTTAACGTGAGCCACTGCTGCATATAAACCCATCATGCCAGAACCTGATAAAAATCGCTCCGCTGACACATGTTGAAAGTTTTTCCACATGTACGCCAGTATTTCTACGTGCAACTTATCAGTGGGAGCAAACCCTACGTGGCCACCTTCACCCATGACCGGCAACCAACCTTTGTTATGAGCAACCAATCCAGCCACACCTAAACCGGTACCAGGGCCCATCACCAATCTATTCCCTTGCACGACTGCCTGGCCCTGCTTCACGACTAACAGGTCTTCATTAGTGATCTCTGACATCGCCCAAGCTTGGGCCGTAAAATCGTTGATCCACATGGCCTCCACTTTAAGAGCCGAATTAACTCGACCTTTATTAACACACCAATGATTATTGGCCATTGTGAATTCTGGCAGATGTACAGTGCCTGCTATGGCTATGCAGGCCTTGGTGATGAAAGCACCCTCACCTTCATTATCTTGGTCTATGCTTGCAAGGTAAGCGGACACAGCCGATTCTAGACTTGGGTAGTTAGCGCAAGCTAATACCTTAATGTGCAATAAATCGAGTGAATTACCAAACGTTAGAGCAAAACGAGCATTGGTAGCCCCCACATCGGCTACTAAATCATATTTAGGCATAGGTATAGATTTCTGGATATTAAAATTTAGGCCCCTCAGCGTCCCTTAAAAAGGCTCCATATAGAATACCACTGTTCTGTGTTTAATATAATATCAGCTGCTTTTACTACAGATTTAAAGCGATCAATAGAGTCTGCACCAGCCTCTTCAGTAAGCTGCACAAGAACCTCTCTAACGCCTTGTATACAAGCACTTTTGGTCTGTAAAAACACTGCCTCTAGCCAAAAACGACCAAGCCATGGGGATAACTAGCCGCTGTTGTAAAGAATCAAGAGTTCCGTGTTCTAAAGACTGCATACTGACAGGATTGATCTCAGTTTGGTAAGGAATTTAGAAGGTTGCAACCCACTGTTAGCCATTGGGACTCTTTCTACGTTCGATATAATTCACCCTGTATTTTAATTTGATTTAATCAACTAGGTTGACTAAAAAACAGTGCTACTCTAGTGCTACTAGTTAACAACACAGATGGAGGGTATTAGAATCAAGCGTCCAATCGTGCCCCGCTAAAGGCATCAAACAATACAACTTTACTGGTATCAACTTGTACCTTAATACGCCCTTTTTCTTGTGCATCAACCCCTGCTTCCGGGCTTAACCTAGCTTGAATTTCAGTACCGTTCCACTGACCAAAAGCGATGGTGTCTGGCCCCATAGGCTCGGTCACATCAACTTGCATGGGTATGCTATGCACTAATGCGCCTGCAACATGGGGTTTAGGCTCGGTAATCATTTCAGGGCGAATACCTAAAATCACGGTGTCTACACCTGCTTGCTGAAGACTCTTTCCATTGGGCACGTGAAGTTCAAATTTCTCACCTTGACTTTCAATCACTAATTTGTCATCCAGTACTACACACTCTATGAAATTCATGGGTGGAGAACCCATAAAATCGGCTACAAAACGATTAGATGGATTGTTGTAAATTTCATAAGGCGTGCCCAACTGCTGCACTTGACCGTCTTTCATAACGGCAATACGATCAGCTAACGTCATCGCCTCAACTTGATCGTGGGTTACATAAACAATGGTAGTACCCAAGCGCTTATGCAGTTTCTTTATTTCTGTACGCATCTCCACCCGTAACTTAGCATCTAAGTTAGACAAGGGTTCGTCAAACAAAAATACCCGTGGGTTGCGTGCTAAAGCTCTACCCATAGCAACACGCTGGCGCTGTCCACCAGAGAGCGCACTCGGTTTGCGGTCTAACAAGTGTTCAATTTGTAACAGCTGCGACACGTCAGCGACGGTTTTTTCTATTTCAGCTTTGGGCACCTTGCGCATTTCCAGGCCAAAGCTAATGTTGCGCGACACGGTCATAGTGGGATACAGCGCATAGGATTGGAACACCATAGCAATGTCACGTTCCTTGGGGCTTAAGTCAGTCACATTATTACCGTCAATAAGGATGTCGCCACTACTCACATCCTCTAAACCCGCTATACTGTTCATTAGTGTGGATTTACCACAGCCAGAGGGCCCAACTAAGATGAGAAATTCACCATCTTTAATGTCTAGATCGATGCCTTTTAGTACTTCTATGTCACCAAACGATTTAGTGAGTTGTTGTATTTTTATAGAACCCATATTGGTTTCTCTTCCTTTGTCTTAATCTTTTTATTAGCCTTTGACGGCACCTGCGGTTAAGCCGCGTACAAAATATTTACCAGCGACTAAATACACCACCAAGGTGGGTAAGGCAGCAATAACAGCAGCAGCCATATCAACGTTATATTCTTTACCACCCATAGTGGTATTAACTAGGTTGTTAAGCGCCACAGTAATGGGCTGAGTGCCCGGCCCTGAATAAACCACACCAAAGAGGAAGTCATTCCAAATTTGAGTGAATTGCCAAATGATACTCACCACGATAATAGGGGTAGAAAGGGGTAGGAAAACATGTCTAAATGTTGCAAAAAAACCTGCGCCATCTAACCGTGCGGCACGCACCAACTCCGAAGGAATTCCCACGTAGTAGTTGCGGAAGAATAAGGTTGTAAAGGCCACACCATAGATAACATGCACCAGCACCAAACCTGATACCGTATTGGCTAAACCTAACCAAGCCAACAACATAGCCATAGGCAATAAAATAACCTGAAACGGGATAAAGCAACCGAACAATAAAGCGCCAAAAATGAAGTTGCTTCCTTTAAACCGCCATTGTGAAAGCACATAACCGTTAAGGGCTCCAATGACTGTAGAGATAAACACCGCAGGCAGAACAATACGTATGCTATTCCAAAAATACGGCGCAAGGCCATAGCAGTCACCACCAGTGCAGGCACTGGTCCAGGCTTTAGACCATGCACTGGTATCGAGTGTGTCAGGCAACGCTAAAATATTACCATTGCGAATTTCTTCGATGCCTTTAAATGAAGTGGTGAGCATCACATACAAGGGCCCAAGGTAAACCAGCGCAAAACCCAATAACAGCGTAATAAAAAGCGCTTTGTAAAGTCTATGAGAAGTGGTTGAGGCGCTCATGATTTTTTAGCTCGCAATTCAGAATATAGATAAGGCACTATAATAGCCATCACACCTGCTAACATAACCATAGCGCTAGCTGCACCTAGGCCCATTTGTGCGCGACTAAAGGCATGGGTATACATAAAGGTAGCTGGTAAATCAGAAGAATAACCAGGGCCACCTCCCGTTAGCGACTGCACCAAGTCAAAGCTCTTAATAGCAATGTGACTCAAGATCACTACTGCCCCAAAAAACACTGGTCGCATAACTGGCAAGATAACGTGCCAATAGGTACGCAACGTTGATGCACCATCCATTTGAGCAGCTTTAATTAAGCTGTCATCAACTCCTCTAAGGCCAGCCAAAAACATGGCCATAACAAATCCACTAGATTGCCAAACAGCAGCGATTACAATGGTATAGATGGACATATCTGGATCCACCAACCAACGAAATTCAAAATCAGTAAAGCCTAGGTCACGCACCATTTTTTCGATGCCTAACCCCGGGTTGAGAATCCATTTCCAGGCTGTGCCTGTAACAATAAAGGACACTGCCATGGGATACAGGTAGATGGTGCGTAAGGCACCGTCATTACGAATATTGCGATCTAATAAGATCGCCAACATGAGCCCTAATAATAAAGAAATAATAATAAACAGCAGGGTAAATACAAGCAGGTTATCCAGTGCAACATGCCAGCGCGGGTTAGCAAATAAACGCTCATACTGTGCCCAACCGACATACTCCCACTGAGGTAACATGCGGCTTTTGGTGAAGGATAAAACTGCGGTCCAGCCGATGAAACCATACATACACACCAACATAACAATGACCGTAGGGGCCATGATTAGTTTGGGTAATTGTTTTTCAAGATAATCGAACATGAGTTAGCTCAATAATATTTTAGAAAAATGCCATTGCAAAACTTCGTCCTAAAACTCTCGTTGCGAGAGTCTAGGTATTACAGCAATCCATAAGCCAGAGCCTAGGATTGCTGCACTAACCTTGCAATGACAAGGTCATACACTACGGCATTAAGCTCGTAATGACTATTGGGCTGTGTGCTTACTTAGCAGCAGCTACAGCTGCTACAAGCTGAGCTACACCTTCGTCAGCACTGTCATCAGAGTTAAAGAATTGCGTTGCTGAGTCATAAATAGCACCAGAAATTGCTTCTGAAACGGCCATGCCATGAGCAAAACTCGGTACTAGGCTACCTGAAGCAGAACTAGCAACAAAAGCGTCCATAGAGTCATGAGCACAGGAATCAAACTCTGTACGTGCCATACCTAAACGTGCTGGAATTGAACCTTTATTAAGGTTAAATACACGTTGGAAGTCCACGCTTAAAATTTCCTTAGCCATTACTTTTTGAGCTTGAGAGCTCTCAGCATCGCTTTGGTTAAAAAAGGCAAACGAATCCACGTTAAAGGTATATGCACCTGAAGTGCCTGGAGCTGCAACACAAACGTAGTCTGTACCTGCGTTCTTACCAGCAACCTTGAATTCTCCCTTCGCCCAGTCACCCATGATTTGCATACCCGCTTCACCATTGATTACCATAGACGTGGCTAAGTTCCAATCTCGGCCTGGAGAGTTAATATCGACAAATTGGCGTAATTGACCAAAGGTT
>Ga0114995_10000500_pt1 | contig 27293 bp, 30 predicted proteins | sample ArcticOcean_MG_C_11_FD_87038 | JGI IMG/M metagenome (GOLD analysis project Ga0114995, IMG submission 87038) | Marine microbial communities from western Arctic Ocean - ArcticOcean_MG_CB2_154 | ecosystem: Environmental > Aquatic > Marine > Oceanic | place: Arctic Ocean: Canada Basin | collected... | reverse complement strand
ACCGCAAAATTTTAAAAATTATTTGTTAAATAGTTTTTTTGGTTTGGTTTTTTGGGAAAAAATGGAATTAAAGTTGATTTAAAAAATTCCATGGAATGGATTAAATTAAAAAAAGGGGAAAAAACAGGGGGGGGGGTAAAAAAATGAATGTATATTTGTATTTTTATTGAAGAAAATAATAATCAAAATGTTATATGCTTTAGGTATGACAGATCCTGTTTTATAATATATTTTTACAATATATATGAATATTCATCCTTTGTGGTTAGTATGTATTTTAATACGTTTTTCGTTTATTTTCATTATTCGTTATGTTTATACGAATGTAAAGGATAATTTTTTACATATTTTGATCCCCGCGTTGCTATTATTGATGGGTCTTGGATTTTTATATAAAGGTTTTGTTAGTTCGAATGCGGAAATACAATTTAACAAGGTGTTTTGGAATGAAACTCGATATGTACATGGTGCGTTGTATCTATTGGCCACTTATTATTTATGGAATAAAAATTTAGACATGAATTCCTTGGTTTTGTTCTTGGACTTGGTTTTCTCTTTTATGTATCGATTTATACTGAACAAATAAAATAACGAATCGAAACAATAGAAAACAAGGGCAGACTACAAATAAAATCTCTCTATAATAATATGTACAATCTTTTGTTCTTGTCAATTTGTCTCTTGTCTTCTTTTGTAAATTCGAAACAAATTATTCTGGACACAAACAATACGTTATTGATTCGCGGTGAAATCAATGAAAATCAAGCTACGCAATTTGTGTATGATTTAAATAAAATGCCCCAAAAAAAGGATGTATATGTTTATTTAGATACAAATGGCGGTTCAGTGGATGCGGGAAATAAAATCGTCAATGAAATTCAAAAATACAATTTGTCTTGTATTGCACAAAAGGCGATTAGTATGGGGTTCGTAATTTTACAATCATGTGATAAGCGTTATATAACACCTTTGGCAACATTGATGCAACATCAAATGAGTTATGGGGTTATGGATGAAAAAGCGAAAGTCGAAAGTTATGTTGAATTTATTCAACAAATCGGGGATGAATTGACAGAAATGCAATCCAAGAAAATAGGGATGTCGAAAAAAAGATTTAACGAAAAAACATACAATGACTGGTGGTCTTTTGGAAAAACGGCATTGAAAAACAACTGTGCAGATGAAATCGTGGATGTAAGATGTAGTACAAAGATAACCAATGCCACGTATGAAATTGATAATGGCATGTATATTTACACCTATTCAAAATGTCCATTGGTCAATGGATTCATTGATAAAAAACCAAAGGATACAAAGAATGATTTCATTTTTTATATATAAAATTGATTAAGGTGATTATTTAGTTTTATTCTATAAAATTAAAACCAAATGGGTAATATAAGTTCAAATCAACACGAACCACAGGAATGTTTAATTTGTTGGGATCCAGTTGATTCTATTGAATTAGTTCAATGTATCCGTTGTAATATTCATTTACACGCATATTGCGAAGAAACATATAGAGGAGGAAAGGGATATTGTAAATGTCCTCATTGTCAAAGAGTGGGTACATTGGGTATATCAAGGGCGCATTAAATTTCGATTTAATGGGCAGAAGGAATATAATATTGGTTTGGCATCGTCAAACACTTGGTATGTATTACAATCTTCGCAAATTGCATATATATTTTTTTTAAATCCGTTATCATTGACAATAAATATAATTTCATGATTATTATGGGTGCAATCAGTGTCTTTCCAACAATCAATATAATTGGCAGATTCACTTGGAGATAAAATCGGACAAATTTGAGAAATCGTTTGTAACCAATATGGACAACTTGGATTACGTGTAATTTGAAAGGTAATTTCAGGAACAATTAAATTTTCGTTTCGACACATAGGACAGTTATTGTCCCAACAGTCAATACAATCTTTATGAAATGTATGACTACATTCCCATTTCCGAATCATTTCGGAAGATTCGGTATCTTCGAAGCAAATAATACATTTTTCTTTTGTTTCCATTTTGTGTTGTTTAAATCTATTAAAAACAACACAAAAAAATCAATTTTGTATGATTATTTGAAAATATTCATAATCATAGGATAATTTTCGTACAGACGTCGAATCAAATAAGGCAAGGTATCATTGAAATTTCCGTAGGGAATATATTTATATACACTATGTTTCTTGGACACCTTCTCAGATAATGTATCACTCATCCCCATGAGTTGAGCAAATTCTATATTTTTCAATTGGTGTTGTTGAATATGTTGCATGGCAACGACTACACTTTTTTTATTATGAGTCGCACATAATAATTTATCTTGGTGTTGATAATGATTGACAAATGCTTCGATTCCTCGATTATAATTTTTATGCGTTTCGTCAATATGGTCAAATAACACATTATGTTTTTTGTCTTCATTGTAATATGCCCCTCGAACAATTTTGAATCCAATACTATAATTACGATCTTTCTGTAAATCATGTTTCATAATGTCCAAGTAATCAGTACGATATAATTGATACGTCTTATAAATGTGCAATTGGTCTTTGTTATAAGTTTCCATAAAATTGTCAGTAATGGAATTTATTTTGTCTTGTATTTCATAATTTTCCGCATCTATTAAGATAATATTGTTGTTTTGAACAGATTTTTGAATAATTTTGTCCAAATAATTTTCAACATCATTTTGATTATTTACATTCAATGCACTTAATTTTACAGCAATGGTTTCATTAGAATAGTTCGACGTTAAATCCATGACTTCGCGAAAATTATTACTATGGTTTTCTTTATTTTCATTGGTATAATCAAAAATACATCTCATATTTTTCTGACTTAACAATTGTTTTATAGTTGTCAATTGTTTTTTGTTACATGTAAAACGATTGACTATTGGAATAAACATAATAATATGTAATGACATTATAACGCATTCAAAAAAAATGATTTGTTAATTAAATTACATAATAAATTAAATGGTTTTATCTTCCTTTCTCTTGATTCGTTTTGAACGACGTACTATAGTGGGAGTATATTTTGCTTCCTCGCGATCACGTCTTCGCTTTTCGTTTGCCATTTCTTGCTTTTGCATCATGATCAATGCCTCGGCCGCTTCTTGTCTGTTTCTCTCTTCCATATAGGAAGTGCGAATATCCATCATAATATGGAGTCTGTTTTCTTCTAATTCGTTTAATGTTTCAAAGAATTCCTTCAACTTGCCATCTTCGTTGTGTTGCGAAAGTGTTTTATGGTGTTCTTTTATTATTTTTGTTTGTTCAGTCCAAATTGTGTATTGTTCTTGCGTCAAACGCGCATCACTCAATTGATGATAATGTTGTTTTGCGTTACTTACCTGTTGTCTTTGCATAACTACCAACTTTGATTCAAGCTGGTAATATGTATCCATATATTGGGGATAATAGAATTGGCGAATGGATCGTGTTTTAAAGTCACCAATCAATTGGTTCCATTCATTCCAAAGAGCGCGTTCGTAAAAGTTGTTGAGTTGCATATTTCAAGATTTTGTTTTGTACATTGAATACAAGACAAAAATGAGGTTCAATTTTATTGACATTAGGCACTACACATTTCACAAATCTCATCTTCTTGTTCCACGTGTTTTTCTTTTTCAGGTTCAATCGTAAATTGTTGGGCCTGATGTTTTCCGCGACGACGTAAATAATAAATACCCGTTTTTAATCCCTGTTTCCATGAATAAAAGTGCATGGAGGTAAGTGTATTATAAGTAGGATCTTCCAACCACAAATTCAATGATTGACTTTGGCAAATGAAGGCACCGCGATCTGCGGCCATATCGATCAAACTACGCATAGGGATTTCCCAAACAGTTTTGTATTTGTCTCGAATATGTTGTGGTATAGTTTCTATTTGTTGAATGGAACCATTATTTGCAATAATATTGTTTTTAATAGTATCATTCCATATATCCAAATCAATTAATTCGCGCATTAAATATTTATTGGCTAAAATGAATTCGCCCGCCATTGTACGACGACTATAAATATTCGATGTAATCGGTTCAATACATTCATTAAATCCCAATATTTGCGACGTGGATGCAGTTGGCATAGGTGCAACTAAGAGTGAATTTCTTAAACCATGAAATTGAATTTGTTCTTTTAAATAGGGCCAATCATATCGATTTGTAGGAGTTACATTCCACATATCAAACTGTAAAATGCCTTGACTTGCAGGAGACCCCGCAAAACTATTATAAGAACCCTCGGTTCTTGCCATAGAACAAGATTCCTCCAGTGCGGCATGATAAATAGTTTCAAAAATATCCTTATTTAACTCTTTGGATTTGTTTGAATCAAAATTATAGTTCATTAATATAAACGTGTCGGCTAATCCCTGTACGCCAATACCAATAGGTCTATGTTTGTTATTACTCATTGATGCTTTATCTGTTGGATAGTAATTGACATCGATTACTCGATTTAAATTGAAAGTAACAATTTTCGCAATGTCATGTAATTTTTCAAAATTATAACAAGGATTTCCGGAATCATCTTTTTCCACAAATAGTGGAAGAGCAATACTTGCCAAATTACAAACGGCGGTCTCTTCTTTTGTAGAAACCTCCATAATTTCGGTACATAAATTGGACGATTTGATAACACCGATATTTTTTTGGTTTGTTTTATTATTCGCCGCATCTTTATAACATAAATAAGGGGTTCCAGTTTCCATTTGAGCATCTAAAATTTGAAACCATAATTTACGAGCACTCATAGTAATGCGTCCTTTACCACTATTTTCGTATTTTTCATACAACTCTTTAAAATTATCTCCATATAGGTCGGCTAATCCGGGGCATTCATCAGGGCACATTAAAGTCCAGTTCCCGTCATTTTTGATTCTTTCCATGAACAAATCGGGGATCCATAAGGCATAGAACAAATCACGGGCTTTTAATTCTTCATCTCCATGATTTTTACGCATTTGCAAAAAGATTTCTATGTCTGCGTGCCAAGGTTCTAAATAAATAGCAAAACTTCCATTTCGCTTACCACCACCTTGATCGACATATTTGGCTGTGTTATTAAACACTCGTAACATGGGAACGATCCCATTCGATGTGCCATTGGTTCCTCTAATGTGACTTCCCGTGGCCCGAACATTATGAATATGAAGACCAATACCCCCTGCCCATTTTGAAATATTGGCACAATCACTCAATGTATTATAAATACCGGAAATACTATCATTTTCCATTGCTAATAAAAAACAGGATGATAATTGTGGTCGATTTGTTCCCGCATTAAATAACGTGGGAGTTGCATGAGTGAAATATTTTTGGGACATACAATCATATGTTTCTTTAATGTGATTCAAGTCTGAACCATGAATTCCAATCGCCACACGCAACCACATATGTTGAGGGCATTCAACAATACTTTTTCCGCATTTCATTAAATATGCCCGTTCCAATGTTTTAAAACCAAAATAATCGATCAAATAATCGCGCGAATAGTCAATCATATCATCTAATACTTCATTATTTTTCATAACAAATTCGTATAATGCATGAGATACAAGTGGAGATGCAATATTATGTTTATCTTTGAATTGATATAATAGGGAAACAACCTGTGTAAAAGACGACAATGTATTTTTTTGATGATTGGATATAATAATTCGTCCAGCTAATGTATTATAATCTGGATGTGTAGAAGATAATGAAGCACATTGGTCGGCCGTAACTTCGTCAATTTGCGTTGTACTAATACCATCATACAATTGATCGATCACTTTCATGGTGAGCGCTGTATAATTCACATGAATATTTGCTTCTAATCCAGTATTTTTAATACGTTGCAAAATTTTGTCAAATGAAACAATCTCTTTTTCCTTGTTTCGTTTTATAATAAACATTTCAGTATCATCTGAAAATGGCATTCTTATAATAATAATGTCATTTGTATTTATGTTCTTTGTTTGAATAATTCGATTTATTCAAATAAGACTATTTAGGTTTAATATTCTTCACTACTCGCACCAAATATGCTGGAGAGAGAAACTGTGTCAGAATCACTATAATCTTCATCATCGGAATCTTCTCTTGTTAAATCATAATCATCAATAGTATAATTTTTATGACTATCACAAGAACCATCGCCAATAAAATGTCTATAACCATATTCTTTCCAAATTTTCAGAGTTTCTTTTATTTTTTTAAGTAGTGGTTCTAATTTTTCGGGTCCTTGTGTAGATATTATTTTACTTTTCTCATTTTCCCAAACTTGTGTCTTTCCTTTTTCCTTATAAAACATGTCTTCTTTTAGTGCATCTATGAACCTTTTTTGTTTTATTAACCATTCATACATTCCAATGATTTGCATTTGTTTTTTGACAGGATCATTATCCATTTCACGACCAAGGAAAAACATCAATGTATAACTTTGACATAAGGAATCGTGTTCATCCCTTTCTTGATCTTGATATTTATAACCTTGTGTATTCACACTATCTAAATATGTTTCATTTTCCATATCGTATAATACGTGGTGATTATTATCACTATCGTCAATTTCTAACTCTGTATCAAAATCATAATATTCGGCTTCATCAATGGATACAGTTCCAGTTGCATTTGCATCATCATATTCACTTTTATCATAATCTTCGTCATCTTCGGATAAGTCATGATAACGATGAAATTGCACAAGTCCAAATTTGAAATTTTTGTTATGTTTTTTATTTCCATATAACTTATAAATAATTGGACGGACGCCACCTATATCACCAAATATTTGATTAATGTATGTTGCAAATAAATGACTAAATTTATCTATATTTTCTTGACTACAGTTATCCTTTACTTTTTTTGTTTTATTATTGGCACTCTTTTTTATAGACCGACTAGGCATTATATAATATTGTCATATATTTCTAAGTAACTATAGAATTATATTAATCAAACAATTGATTCACATCTTGGTTTTTGCGAATTTGCAAGATCACATCACTAAACGACGATTGTCCGGAAAATTGGAAATGTTTTGAATATATACACATATATAAATCAATAATCGCATCATGAAGAGAGGTATTTCTTTTGCTTTTTTTTACTTCTTCGTGATAAGGAAATATTATTAATTTGGGATATTTCGTTTGAAACATAGTATATGTTTCTTTGTTATCAGCTGCAACATACAAATATTTTGCATCTTTTTTGTATTTATCAATAAATTGAAAAAAATCTTCATCCGATGTATAACGACCTCTTCTTTTGGCAACTTCAATATGGTCGGTTCTTCGTACATGTATTGCCATATAATTATCTTTTAATAATTTTCTTTTTTCATTCACAATTTCAATCATAGATGGAAGTAATTTTAAACTTTCATAATTCGTAACTCTATATAACGCCGAATAACCGCAATAATTTATTTTTCCATCATATTTTTTATATATAAATTCAACATTTGGCAAAGGTTGAAAATAATCAGTATATTTTCCATTACAATTTATATCTTCGTGCCAAACAATAATCAATTTTTCATTTTTCTTTTTCGCATCTTCATAATAAGATATAACAACTCTTAATCGATTACATAATCCACCGGTTGGTTTTATAACTATCATAATAATTATAGTATGTTGTTATAATATCTTATAATATATTCCAATGTTTTAACGGGTTGTGCCAAAAAGGCATATAATAAACTTCATTTTTATTGAGTAAAGCTGCACAATAAGAAAAGGAACTTTTGGCAGTAACTAATACTTTTGCACTGACAAGTGAATGAAATGTTTCTTCAATACTATCATTTAATTGAAAAACAATACGATCTTGTTGTAAATCGCGAAATTCGTCGATTGTTCCCTCTGAAAAGATAGTAATAATGTCATTTGGATATTTTTCTAATAAAAGAGAAATTATTTCCTTGTATTTGTTATTTCTCGTATATCGTTTTTCATTATTTTCTTTTACATCACCACGGCGAATATGAAGCGCGATCATCGGACCCACAATATTTGGTTTGACTGTTGAATCATAATATTGTCGTAAATTATTCAATACATGTGAATTATAATAAATATCAGGTGTTTTGCTAAAATGAACATCTCCACAACATTTCATTACAATGTCAATATTTCTCTCCTTTGATGACGGAATTCCAATAAATTGATTTAATTCTTCAATATTTCCATCATGTGCAATTTTTACAAAAGGAGTATGAATATATTCATAATTCATATAGTTACAATATGCGATACCAGACATAATTGCTTGATATTGAGCACCAAATCCATCACATTTACCTGTAATAGTAAGAGTTTTCATAAAAAATATATACAATATATATTTTTTATTATGATAATTCAAACAATGTTATCGAAAATCAAGAAGAATATAAACATTGACCTTATGTTTTGTTTTGTTTTTTTAGTATTTTTTGTAAATCATTTTCATTCATTTCTTGTAATTTAATATAATTGTTACCTACAACCTGAATCCCCTTATATATTTTTACAATACACGGATTATACAGGCGAGTTTTTTTACAGTTTGGGTTCATTGTTACTTAATAATGGTTGAATTTACATTCTATGTAAATAAAAAAAGGCATTCAATTTTATTGCTATAAATATAATTATTCTAATTTTATTTTGTTATATCCGTATATGGCGATATCATATAATGTCCGCGTGCCATAATTCATATTTGTATATTTATGATGTTTCCAATGGAATTCACTCCACGAAAACCACTTATATCCGGAATGATCAACAATTACACTTGCAGTAGATAACATAAACCAAATATTTATACAATACCAGTGAGAACCTGTAATAATTGGAGGAAGTAAAAATGTGGGCAAACTAACGAACAAATATTCTATTGGATGAGCATATGCTGCGGCAATCGCACATGTATTTTTCCATTCATGATGGACTTTATGAATTTTAGAATATAATATTACATGTGACCAATAATGTAAATAATAAAAAAACAATTCCCCTAACAATCCTGTACATATTAATTTCGGTATTTCAATATATCCAAATTCTTCGTATAATATACCATTTCCTCTCCATTTCCAAACAGGTATTAACATATACATTACAGGCAAGCTGTAACAAAATTGTAAATATAACACATGATAAAAAGTTTTTTTGTATAACTTCCAATCAATATTTCCTTCCATACGATGTTTTTCATTAACAAATATATCACATAGAAAAAAGATAAAACTCAATCCCCAATAAACAAAAAAAGAGTTAAAAAAAGGTTTAAATATATATGTTTTTAATTCAGTCATAATTGTACTCACCTAACCTTTTTATATTTTTAGATTAAAATAGTTAGTCATCTTTATCTAATCTGACCAAACAAACACCACCAGTTACCGGCAAATTTCGAATAATACGACTATTTTCTTCCGTCCCCTGAACAACTTCTAATCCAGGCATTTTAATTTGTCGTTTTTTCGGCGCTCTATGTTCGTATCCTGTTTCACGCTCCTTTAATATAATATTCCATGTGTCTTCAATAAGTGGAATCGCACTTTCAATCCATTGTTTATTTCTTTCAACTAGAACACATGATTGTTTTTCCAAATACCAATAATCAATTGAATATAAGGACCAACTCCTTCTTATTTTATTTCTGGTAGTTTCAATCCATTTATCAATAGCATCTTTTGTTAGTTCAATATCAAATGGCATATATATGTATTTTGGCGCACCAGACGTTTGTTGTGCCAATTGATATCCACTTGTCATTTCAATTTCGTTCGTGTTTGAAGAGGTGGATACACCTCCACCGATACTAATCCTTTCAATAAAGTGTAAAATTACTCCTTTCGTTCTAGTTTCATCGTTGTAAAACAGTTCTTCATTTCATATTGTTTGAATTGAGTTTCGAGAAAATCACAATAATTCAAATCACACGATTCCATTTGTAGTTGCATTTGAATCCAATACAATTTGGAAGGGATGCCATTTATTTCTCGATTGACAATGTTTTTGATCTCCAACATTCTTCCATACTTGTTTGACTTAGGATCATTATTAATCCCATCAGGAGAAGCACCAATAAACGAATATTTCGGATGTTGAATACAACCAAATTCTTCAATTGTAGTATTATGTTGGTTTTCATATAACATAACAGACAATGGTTCATATTTTTGTCCCCAATGTAACGGACTTGTAATATTCACGTGATTATTCGTAGAAACCTCTGTTTCATCTTTTAATGGGTGACATTTTTCATAAATTAGACTGTTTCGTAAGGCTTCTGAACCAAACACTTTGCCGACATTCGATGCGGTGATTAACTGATGGCGAAATTTGTACCATTCGCCAGTTCTTTGCTCTGGTTGTGGCATTGAACGTAAATAATCGATCTTATCTTCAATCTCTATTTTATCTGGATATTGTTTTAACTCAAGATTCATAGTGGATCGAATGGGAGTTTTTTGGGACCATTCATTTCCAATTTGAAAATAATCATTGCACACACTTTTCACAAATTGTATAGTTGTGTTGTAATTATTATCCGAATCATCGTCTTGTTCAATATTTTCACATAAATCTGCATCTTCCCAATCTTCCAATAAATATTGGGTGATTTCTTTTTCCATATTTGAATGGAAATTTGCTTCACACATCATCAATATATTGTCTTTTAAATAATCATCTATCATTTCATAAATTGTACTCGTTAATTCTATAATGTCATCGTCGTCCAATGTATCAAGAAACGGAGTATATGATGTAGATTGACTCAATGAACTAAGTATTCTAATCAAACCTATCGTTTGTTCTAAAAAATTCTCATTATTATCATTATCATTATCACTTAATGAACTCACCGTTGATGAATCGCATGAATTTGACATATTAGTTATACTATACGTATAAGTAATAACGTCTTTAATCAATTTTATCTCAACTATTGTTTACATTTCTTTTGGGAGTTAATGACTTTAACGTAGAAACACGTTTCGTATCTACTATTTTTAGAGTGAATTTCTTTTTATCCGTGTTAAAATGCAATGCTGGAATAGAAAGGATTTGTTGAGTATCTCTAGAATAAGTCACATCTTTATTCTTATGTAACTTACCTTTGTTTAAAGAGTCTGAGAAAAATTGTTTAAGATTTTTAATTTCCTTTGCTGGTATTTTATTGTCAGCACCGTATTTTTCTGCGTAACTATGAAGTATTTGTGTCTTCACTGTTTTGTCGATTTTATTCCATTGATCGCTTTTATTGGTTATTTTTTCCTTCTCTAGTAATAAATCTAACTTATTAATAGTTACTGAATTCGTAGTTTTAATATTTTCATATTTGTTAATAAACGGAACAGTCTCTTTTTTTGTTGGCGCAGTTTTAATTTCATTACTCGCTTCTGTATTGGCGTTTTCAACTTTTTCTTCTATTTGAGTAAACATTGTTTGCTATATATACCTTTATATTATTATTGAAGAGATAGGTTTATCTTCTTTTAATAAGTAATAAATAAATGATATTTTTCAAAAGTATATTGTAGGTAAAACTGTGTTTTATAATATAAAAACTATAGATATATGAATAATTCAAAAAAGATTCAATTGCCGGAAATAAAAATAAAAAAGATCATATTACAAAAACCCAAAAAAAAACGGGTGGTGACAAATACAAAATGTTGGGAATCAGCTACAAAAGAACTAGAAAACTTAGAAAATACTACTATTGAAAATATGATAGAAACGGAAGAAAACAAATTGAAAAAAATACTTTTGCAACAAATAAAGTCCAAGATAAATGGTTATGCATGTCAAGATCGTAATAAAAAACTATTTTGTCAAGAAAAATTTGTTACGTTAAACCATGTTATTGAATTATTAAAAACGTCAAAAATGAATTGTTATTACTGCAAAGAAGAAACAATGTTAATGTACGAATATGTGCGAGAACCAAAACAATGGACATTAGAACGATTAGATAATTCTTTTGGACATAACAATGACAACGTTGTTATATCGTGTTTAAATTGTAATTTAAGAAGAAGAACCATGGCATCAGAACGGTATATACAAACAAAAGAAATGGCAAAAATAGTAAAAATTGGTTCTACGGAAAAGTCGAATGACAATATATCATGAAAGAGAGTGCAATTTTACAAAGTGCTTATAAAGCATTTATTACATACATATGTTGATGAAAACATAAATTATATTTATATATTATATATAAGAATATGGATATGGATAAAGATGTTATTATTAATAGTTGTTTTTCTTTTTTTTTCATAATTATGGTTGTTTTTTACCGGTTCAATATTATTAAAAATTTTACAGATAAAATTTTGGGGTTTCTCGCCATTATATGTTCTAGTATTGTATTATTCGCAAAATCTAATTTTTTATTAGATCTCGGACATTTTATATATACTATACCCTATCTGTGCGGGGTTACTTTTTTTTCATATAATAAATATTTGTTATTATTAAACGTCATTATGTTATTTAACATTATTTTTACTCGATATTATTATGATGAATGTATATTAAATGATAAGCAAAATAACAAGGGTTTTTTCACAGATATCAGTGATTATTTAAAGATTAATTGGGATTATGTGTATATAATATTAATATGTGTATCCTTTGTTAAACTGTTGAGTTAATACCATTACCTTTTCTTTGGTTGTTCAGCATCAATTGACCGAAGGTGGCACTATGGGGGTTTTATATTCGTTTTATACGATTTACCATGAATTTGTGGGCACTGAATATTGGAATCAAGTATTATTTTATTTCATGTTTTTTATAATTATTTGGATATATTTTCGAAAAACTTTTACGGATTGTTTCTATACTATAATATTTAGATAAAACGTGTTACATAAGGTTTTTATAAAACACCTTATTTAACATTTTTTGGTGAACCAGTCATACAATTCTTGAGCCGTTCTTGGACCATTGTAATATTCAATTTTTTTACGACAAATTTTAAATATTGTAGGAAATCCATCCCCGGATACCCGTTGATCGCCATTTGGAAAATATTTTTTATTGAAATCATCAATTTGTTGTTGCAAACTAATATTTCGCATATCATTTTCGGCAGTTTCACCCATTTCATGAATTTGAAATTCTACATTTTTCAATGAACGACCGGTGTTTAATTTGATCATATCTTTCATTTGCTGCCATTCTGGTTTCAAACTTTTACAATGTCCGCACCAATCTGCATATATTTTCCCTATAATTATTTTTTTTTTAGTTATTTTTCGATGTCTTCTTGTACTTTTTTTTTGTTTCTTGGATCTTTTTGTTTTGCCCATTTATATATTACAAAGATATAAGTGGATGCATTTTTTCTATCATTTAAAATATATATAGACTATGAAAAATTTAATGAAATGGTTTTCTAATTATGGATGGTTATTATTCTTTTTAATTGTATTTGCCACAGGTATATTTTTCATATTTTGGATGGGACATACATCAACCACAAACAGTCCAGTTTCTGAAATTCCTGAAATAAAACAATATCTTTTAGATAAAAAGAGTCCAAGTGAATCAAACGACAATATTTTAGCGAATCCGTCTCCCGCAATTCGCACAATACCTGCATCATATGAGATAGCACCCGCAGTTTCTCCTAAATCGGATATATCCGAAGAATTGGAACCGGAAGATAGATCGGAAGAAGAATTAGAGATAGAAGATGTTGATTTATGTCCTACATTGCTAATTAAACGAGGCAATAAAGTAATGTTGTTTAACAAAAATATTCCCGAAACGCCCGGTGAAAATCCTATATTTTTCGACAATTTAGAACAATATATTCAATATGTAAAGAAGCAACGTGAATTATATAATCAATATTGCCCTGTATTGTTTTTACAAGAAGAAGTAACTGCTCAGGGTGAGAATGTATATAAAATGCGTAATTTAGATGGTACAGAGAATATAGATCCACTTCTTCATGGATCGATTCAGGATTATTTTACAAGCAAAACCGATGTTAGTCCCAATTTTGGTCCTCCCGACGGACCTAGTGCTTTCAACAATCCCGCAAATAATTCAGAGATAAGTTTAGCAAATTATAGCATTCCGAATAAAAATTTACCGCCTCAATTTAAAAATCATCCTCCTTTAGTTCCATATGCAGATGCGAACCGTGACAATAAACCATATAATCAAGGTTATTATGGCATCGATACAACCGGACAATATATCGGAAAATATACGGTGTTGGATCAAATACATAATTCAACCATGACACAAAATCCAAACGGGTTGAGTAACAATCCGATGGATCCTAATTGGGGTGGTGCAGTTTTTACAGAAGAAAAAGTACAATCCGGAATGTACGAGGAAAACCGTGTGCAACCTCCTACTGTTCCAACGGCATTGCAACTTTAAACTAAATATTTATGAATGTTTTGCACCACGTTTTTTCCTAATTTTCGTTGTTTTCCCTTGGTTTCACATATGATATTATCTAAACAACCTGGATCCGATTTAACGCAATCAATTAAATTCGAAATGGTTTGGAATTTTTTCATTATGGAAATAGCGGACACGGAACTGATACCAGGTATTTGACATAATAATATTTCACCTATATTTTCAGGTGTAATATTATCCTTTTTGGTTTTTTTTACAACAGAACAATAGTTGGCCACTTCAGCACCGCCACTTTGACTTTCAGGTGTCCAAGGATATAGTCCTTTTCCTATGTGTTTTTCTAATTTATTTGCATTGAAACATATCCATTCCGCAGTTTCATTTATGGAAGTTGTTTTCACTACACTGAATCCTTTGATAAATTGTAATGTATTCATTGCCGAATAAACCATCTTTTTTTCCATTGGATTCGTTAATTGCGACAAACCACCTTCAATTAAATAAATAATATGACTTCGGTACATTCCGGATGAATGAATTAAACGATAAGATTGTTCTTCGTATCTTCCATCTTTGATACTTGCAATTAAATCGGTTAATGATTTCCGTTCAATAATAATAATTTCTTTTTCATCATTCACAAAATGGATATCTCCAAGAGTAAGTACCTTTTTTTCGATCGAAATATCAAACGACATTTCTTGACATTTTTCTTGCACTAAATGAAACAATCTTGTTTCACGTTCGTCCAAGATAATTTTCATAATGTAATGAATATCATTACATCATAAATTATTATATAGTTTTAATAAGTCAATTTAATTAAAATATGTGTTGGGTGTATAAGTACTCCATATAGGTTTAAGAGCCTTGTGAGGATGAACAGTGTGCTTAAGACCAAATACAACTTGTCCAGTTGTAGGATTAGTTACGTTAGGCAAAGTGTTGCGCGTTTGAGCGACCCTTAAAGAAATCCATCTTGTAACAGGTACATTTTTTGTTGGTACAAGACCGGCTTTCTTGGGGCCACCTCCTTGATTCTGGTTAATAATGCTACTGATAGACGCAGTTAGTTTAGTAGTTGATAAAACCATCTTTTCTAATATATATTAGTAAAAGATAAAAAAATAGATATAAAATTTATTCGAAAATGATTTAGATAGCGATTGATATATATTATAGTATTTGAAAAATGAAAAACGATATGACTGAAACAACGCGTATAACTGACGATGATATTCGAATTGAAAAAAATGAACATGGACAAGAAGTTTATATATTTGATCCATTCAATCCGCTAAACAAACTTATTTCTAAAGAAACCATCCAGAATTTTCTAAAAAAATATGGAATAGATGCACCTGTTGCCAATCCAGAACTATATAAAAGAGCATTTATTCATCGTTCTCATCTGAAACGTCCTGATTTTGAAAATGACAAAAATAATATTGTCATTGTGCCTAAACCTAGCGATTGTTTGCCATTGAACACTAAATCCAATGAACGATTGGAATTTATTGGCGATGGTGTATTAGAGTGTATTACTAAATATGTTTTGTATAAACGTTTTCCAAAAGAAAACGAAGGATTTATGACCGAAAAGAAGATCGCATTGGTTAAAAACGAGGCAATTGGTAGAATGGCATATGAAATGGGATTACATGAATGGTTAGTGATTTCAAAGAATGCAGAGACTAAACAGATTAGAACAAATCTAAAAAAATTGGGGTGTTTGTTCGAGGCGTTTTTGGGTGCTCTTTTCCTAGATTTCAATAAAATCGACGTAAAGGACGAACATAATTGGTTTTCGGATGTATTTATAACGGGTCCTGGTTTCCAAATGGCTCAAATATTTGTTGAAAATGTGTATGAACAACACGTTGATTGGATTAATTTGATTAAGAATGACGATAATTACAAGAATATATTACAAGTACGTATTCAAAAAGAGTTTAAGGTAACCCCGGATTATTTAGAAATGTGCGAGCATAATACCGAAAGTGGTTATCACATGGGCGTATATTTATGTTTAGGACAACCTATCCATTCGGTTTCAGTGAATCATGCGAAATCACTTTCGGAATTCGATTCTTTTGAATCAATACATCAACATATGTGTCATCATGGAAAAGTATTCATAAACTTAGGAAAAGGAATACATAAAATCAAAAAGAAGGCCGAACAAGTTTCGTGTGAAGAGGCATTGCGGTCTTTGCAAAATTTCGCATAAAATTGATGGTTATATTATAGTCTAGTTGAATATTATACTATAATTTAAAGAAATAATGACAAAGATACACGACCGAAGTTTTAAAATGGGTATTGCGGTAAAAAAAGAGGGTAAGTATTATGTATATCAAGTACAACGATTACCGGTTGATATACATAGAAAAATATATTCCTATCTTCGGGATGAAGTGATGTTGCACACATGGATGGAACAATATAACATGGACGATATGATAGAAGCAATATGTGACGAAAACTACAATGCGGCACGCACTGAAGTAATTAGTAATACATATGCTCTTTATGATAGAAATGAGGCCAAATATTTACTATGGCGACATACTCTACCCGTGAAAGAGAAAAGAACGGGGTATTGGTATGATGATAGTGATACAGATTATCGCAAATTTGCAAAAGATTTGGGTAAAATGATATTAATTGAATATGGAAAAATCCTTCAATCGAATGATCCGGACAAAATAACCAAATTATATACTGTATGTTCTATATTTATCTATATGTACAACAATAGTGATTTGTTATTTGATGAACGAGTAATTACTAAATAAAATTGTAACATTATATTATAATAAAAGGTCATAATGAATATTTATTTAGCTAAACTAAAAGAAAAACCATTTCCCAATATTAAACAAAAAAAAGGGGTTTCCTTTACCTTTTTTTCTGATAAGAAAAAAACAGGGACTATTTTTGATGAAACTGAAGAAAAAGAGGAGGAAGACATGGAGGAAGACGGCACGGAAGAAGAAGTTGTAAAAAATGCATGTATTATTAAAGATGGTCGAAATCAAAAAACAATCAATCGAAGTCAAATACTCGAAACATTAAAATCAAACAAAATTTTTGCGGTTATGCGAAAAACATTACCCAAACAAATGCCGGATGTCCTAGAAGAAGATCGAGAAGAAGAAGAAGATCGAGAAGAAGAAGAAGATCGAGAAGAAGATAAAATCAAAAAAATTATCAATAAAGTTGGGAAACGCAGAGTGGAAAAGGAGGATGAGGACCAGGACCCGAATGAGGACCAGGACCAGAATGAGGAAACCGGATCAGATAAAGAAGAGGAAACCACCGAAAAAAAGAAGAAACAGAAAATGGTAAAAGAACCAGTAGTATATAAAAATGTGGATGGTAATGCAAAATTAGAGGGTGTAGAAGTTAGAAAACGCATGCCATCGAAAGAAAAATATAATATTCGCACATCATCTTATTACATGAATAACCGAAAAAAATTCATTAGTCATTTGATTCCATTATTTGATAAATATAAAAAAGAGTTAAAAGACGAAGACAAAATTGCAACATGTGATGATTCGTCAAAATCGAGTAAAAAGAGTGAATTTAATTTGATGATTCATCAACACGTTGTTAAGGACTATTTAAATTTACACACACCATATAGAGGTTTATTATTATATCATGGTCTTGGATCGGGTAAAACATGTACGTCTATTGCTATTGCAGAGGGAATGAAGTCCCAAAAACAGGTTCATGTATTAACGTTGGCATCTTTGAAAGCGAACTTTTTTGATCAAATGAAAGTATGTGGTGATCCTATTTATAGATTGGATCAATATTGGGAATTCATATCGATTGAAGGGAAACCTGATTATGTTCCTTTATTGATGAATTTGCTATCTTTACCTGAATCTAGTATCAAATCGCGAAAGGGTGCATGGATGGTAAATGTATCAAAACCTTCAAACTTTAATGATTTAAATGATGAAGATAAAAAAGTATTGAATGAACAAATAAATGAAATGATACGTTCCAAATACAATGATATTAATTACAATGGATTAAATGATAATATTATGAATGAATTAACGAGCAATGGTAAAAAAAACCCCTTTGACAATAGTGTCGTGATTATTGACGAAGCTCACAATTTTGTAAGTATGATTGTCAATAAAATACAACAAAAGAAGGCAAATTCGTATAAATTATATGAACATTTGATGGCCGCAACAAACGCACGTATAGTATTATTATCGGGTACGCCCATTATTAATTATCCAAATGAAATCGGTATTATGTTTAATATTTTGCGCGGTTATATAAAAACTTGGACTTTTCCTGTGAAGAAAAAGGAAGGATCAGATCGATTGGATCGTGATACATTGGTGCGGTGGTTTGAAGAAAAAGGTTTAAGTGAGTTCGATTATGTAGATTTTTCAGGAGAAAATATCACAATTACACGTAATCCATTTGGATTTGTCAATAAGAATCGTATAGAAAATATGAATAAACGAGGAGGGAAAAAGAGAAAGGGTACAAGACGTCATAAGGTAAAACAGAACGAGTCCAAGAAATCAAGAAAAGAAGACAAAAACGAAGAAGGAGTGTATAAAATGAATAATGGACTCATTGTCTTGGACAAACCTATTGGTAATTCTATGTTAGATGAAACAACAGACCAACGTATAGAGAGGATTGATGCTGAATTAGGTACGCAACATGGCGGAAGTTTCCAAACATATAAAGGTGTAAGTCTAGATGAAACTGGCAATTTAAATGATACTGATTTTAAGAAAATAATTGTAAAAACATTAAAAGACCATGGTATTGAAACCACGATTCCATCCAAGATAAAGGCGACCAATTATACATCGTTGCCTGATATTTCAAAAACCTTTTTAGAAATGTTTGTAGAATTAGATTCCTCAGAAATGAAAAACAAAACTGTTTTTCAAAAACGTATTCTTGGACTTACCTCGTATTTCAAAGGCGCAAGTGATGGACTCTATCCTAGTTTCGTACCTTCTGAATATGATCCAGTTTATCATATAGAACGAGTTCCTATGAGTTCTTACCAATTTGGTTTATATGAAAAAATTAGAGAGGAAGAGAGTAAGCAAGAAAAAAATAATCGAAAAAACCAGGCAAAGTTAGAAAAACGTGGTGCTGGCGCGGCCGAAGAACTATTCAAAACAACTGCGTCTTACAGGATTGGATCTCGTTTATGTTGTAATTTTGCATTTCCTGACCCTCCGGGAAGACCTCAGAAAAATAAAGATGAACTTATTGGAAAAGAGGAAATCGAAGAAGATATGGATGATGAACCTAAACAACGAGGGAAAAAAATGATGGGAGGTGAAGATAGTGAGGAAGAAGAGGAAGAAGAGGAAGAAGAGGAAGAAGAGGAAGTCCAAGAAGAAGAAGAAGAAGAGAAAAACGATAAAATAGAAATATTAGATGATATTGTCTTACATGATGTTACTAATTTGGAAGAACCAAAGGAAAATGTAGAAGAAGAGGAGGAGGAAGAAGAAGACGATGTAGTAAAAGTAAAAAAACCAAAGAAAACGAATAAAAAGAAAGAGGATGCCAAGAGAATTTCAGAAGTACTGGGTGAATTGAAATTACGAAGCGACGAGATTTTTTCATCATCCGGATTAAAAATGTATAGTCCAAAATATCTGAAACTATTAGAAAACATCGAAAATGAAGAAAACAAAGGATTGCACTTAATTTATAGTCAATTTAGAACATTGGAAGGAATTGCATTGTTTAAAGAGGTATTGGAAGCAAATGGATATGCTGAATTCAAAATACAAAAGGTCGGCGGAAGTGATTGGGAAATAGTAGAAAAAGAAGACGACATCAAAAAACCGAAATTTGCGCTTCATACTGGTACAGAAACAGACGAAGAAAAGAAGATTATATTGAACGTGTATAATTCAAAATGGGATGAAGTTCCGTCTTCCATTGTGAATAAACTTCAGTCAAGAAATGTTGAAAACAATATTATGGGAGAAACAATTAAAATATTGATGATTACCGCATCTGGAGCCGAAGGTATTAACTTAAAAAACACACGTTTTGTTCATATTATGGAACCATATTGGAATATGGTAAGACCCCAACAAGTAATTGGGCGCGCAAGAAGAATTTGCAGTCATCAAGATTTACCAGAAGAATTAAGGACAGTAAAAGTATATTTATATATGTCAGTGATTTCAGATGATATTTCTTTGGATAAACACAAAAATTTACGAAGCAGAGATGTAAGTAGATTGACAAATAAAATGTCGTCACATTTGGACGAAAGTACTTTGTTGGGAAGATATGTACGTCAATTACAAGCAATTCCATCTGTCATTACCACCGATCAACAATTATTCGAACGTGCATTGCAAAAAGATCAGGTAAATTCTCAAATATTAACTGCCGTAAAAGAAAGTTCGATAGATTGTACATTATACGAAAATAAAGGAGAAAACTTGTCCTGTTTTTCATTTGGCGAAGTACGTACCAATGCGTTTAGTTCAAAACCAAATATTCAACAAGATATGGCAGACAAGGACGTTGTTGAAATACGCGAAAAGAAGTCATCTTATAGAGAATTTGTTTATGATGGTGTCACTTATGTTCAAAATAAGGCGTCATATGAATTATATAACAAATCTGATTTTGAAGAAGCGCAAAAAACGCGAATTACAATGTATCCAATTGGTAAAGAAATTCCAGGCAAGAAAAAAGTTATTTTCTATTAATAATGTATATGACAGATAAGTTGAATGTTCCACAAAGATATATTCCCAACATATTATCCAAGAAAGACAAAGAGAAACAGAAAAAGAACTTAAGAAAGTCTAGGAAATTATATAAAAAAGGAAAATATTATACAAGACCCAAAGTAAAAACATTCAAATCTCGAAAATCTAATCATTTACGTCGCGCTGAAAAATTATATAAAGTAGATAAAATCAAACCTTCTGCTGAATTGGCGAGAAAAACCAAATGTAAGCGTAGTGCTTTGGAGAAAATTGTAAATAAAGGACGTGGGGCATATTTTTCAAGTGGTTCAAGACCAAATCAAAGTGGTGAAAGTTGGGGATTGGCACGTTTAGCAAGTTCTATAAGCGGTGGCAATGCGGCAATTTCGGATTATCATGTTTTAAAAGATGGATGTAAGTCAAATAGTAAGGCATTGAAATTAGCACGAAAAACGTGTAAAAAGAAAAATAGAAATTGTTAATTTTCCACGTATATTTCATATAAAAATATTTGTTATTTATATATGGATTTTTTGATTTTAGGAAAACAACTGATTGTTGCGTTATTATTAATCAATGCAATTTTCTGGGGATTATTCCCTCACTCTTCTCACTGTAAGGTAGCTGCCAATTTCGGTATTAAACAATGTCCTCCCCATTGGATACATGTCTATGTAATGGGATTGTTGTCTTTTGTGATGGCTCTGTATGTTCAACAAGGGTCTGCGGGATTACATTAAATATGTGAATTGATATGTTACTACTTTGTCTTCACATATACATGAATAAAAATATAATAAAAAATACTTAATGAAATAGTTAGATACTATATTATAGAATATAGTACCTATGCTTTCTATTAGAAAACGCGTCTTTCAAACTGTCAAAAATCTAATCCCAAAAATCAGTGCAACTGAAATGATTGCATTACAATCTGGAACAACGTCAATTGACAGAGAATTATTTGAAGGATATGTAAAACCCAAAAAATTCGAAAAAAAACCAGCAACAGTTTTCGATAAACAAGTGATTGATGAATTATTGATAAAATTTCCGGAACAGCATATATTTCCAAATGGTAATTATAAAAAGTTATTAATTTTTTTAGGTGCAAACAAATTCTTTTCTTTTTTGATTCCTGAAAAATATGGTGGTAAAAAAACATCCGTGGAAGAAATGTCCGATATTTTGACATATATTACATCTGCAAACCCTTCGTTAGGTGTTGTTACTATGGTTCCAAATTCACTTGGACCTGCCGAATTATTATTGCACTATGGAACAGAAGAACAAAAGGACAGATATTTACCGAAATTGGCAAATGGCGATAAAATACCATGTTTTGGATTGACTGGACCTAATAATGGTTCTGATGCAACAGGGTCTATTGATAAAGGCGAAGTATTTTTAGATGAAAATGGTAAAGTAAAAATAAGAGTTTCGTTAAACAAAAGGTATATTACATTGGCACCTGTATCGAATTTGATTGGTATTGCATTTGGATTGGAAGATCCGAATGGGTTTCTAGAAAATAAACAATCCGGTGTTACAGTGGTATTGGTAGAAAGGGGTCATCCAGGTTTAAAACAAGATTTTTATCACAATCCTTTGGATACAGGATTTCCTAATGGAACTGTACAAGGAACAATTGAAATTGACCCAAGTCAAGTCATTGGTGGTGAAAAGAATATAGGAGAAGGTTGGAAAATGTTAATGGAGTGTTTGGCTGCGGGAAGAGGTATTTGCTTACCTGCAACAGCAAATGCATCTTCCAAAATGGCAACGACTTCCATGTTTTTGTATGCACAACATAGAAAGCAGTTTAATTTACATTTGATTCAAATGGAGGCAATTCAAAATAAATTGGCATCGATGATTTATAATACATGGGCAATTCAAGCCAGTATTTTTGTCACTAACAAAATATTGGATGAAGGTGAAAAACCGTCAGTCATTAGTGCCATTATGAAGGAACAAACCACTGAACGTGGAAGACAAGTATTGAATGATGGTATGGATATTTATGGTGGATCTGGTATTTGCAAAGGTGAAAACAACATGTTAGAAAAATTTTACAAAAATGTTCCGGTCGGTATTACTGTGGAAGGAAGTAATGTATTAACCAAGAATCTTATTATTTTCGGACAAGGATTGAATAAAAGTCACCCGCATATTTATCCTTTGTTAAAATCAGTTCAAAACGACGATTTGGACGATTTCACAAATAATTTTCAAGCAATTGTGAAACATTCATTGGGTCTATATTTTTCGTCTTTAAAATCTTCTTTCTTTTCAAAAGATCTCTTGGCAACACAGACATTGCAGTTTGCCTGTTTGTCTAATTTTGTTGCACTAAAGGGTGGTGCAATTAAAAGAGAACAAAGTTTGTCGGCAGACATGGCAGGAATTATGTCGAATTTATATTTAGCTCATTGTGTGAAAATATATAATCAGCATCATCATGTGAGTGACAAATTAACTACTATGGTGATTGAAAAGTTGTTGAATGAAAACCACGATTTGTTTAGACGCGTTATTTATAATTTACCTATGGGATTTTTGCTACAATATATGAATAATAATAAAAAGGAAAATTACGCTTTGAATACAAATATAATAAATGAAGTAAAAATAAATCCATTAATATTGGAAAAATTACAAGAAAATATTTATGTAGATGAGGGATTGAAAAAATTAATTGCCATCAATCAAATGGAAAAGGGAACCGAAAAATACAAAGAGATGTACGACGATTTAATCCAAGTCGGACAATATAAGATTTCATCGTCGAATCCAGAAGGAGTGAATCATAATATTTAATTGTTATTATTTCAAATAGAATATTGTTTTAAGAAAAACATGAACTACCATCGTTTCCCATAGATACATTTAAATAATTCAAATGATCACTTGTCCTGGTGCAATGTAACGGAGAACAAGAATTGGAACATGAGTCATCTTCACCATTCTGATCATTACATATTTTGTATTCATTATTTTGTTCATTATACCAAATTTCGTTTGGTATATGTGAAAACCCCAACATTTCTTCGGGTACATGAGGCACTATATCGTAATAATGAGTAACGCGATATGACATCACATTATAAGAGGAAAAATGATCTACAAATGGTTGATTTCCTACACGTGGCGAACCAAAATTGATAAAATGTTTGATGTTATATTCTGGAAACGAAGTTAAAATATCATAAACCATTAATGTACCCATTGCTGCACCTGCCGAATGACCAGTAATGAATAATTGATTTGTATTATATTTTTTTTGTAATATGTCTAAATGTTTAAACAATGGAGATTGAATCGAAGTATATTGTCGATAAAACCCTTTTTCAATTTCAATGGAACTATCATTGTAGGGGGATATTTTCTGAATTTTGATATTGTTAATCCAGTTTTGAATATTCGAAGAACCGCGAAAGGAGGTAAAAATCGTATTTGTATTTGGATCAAAACCTTGTATGGCACGCGATCCTCCGTTTTCCACCACATATTCTAATTTTACAGAAGGGTCACATGTAATACAATTCCAATCATTCACAGAAGATACACAATATGCGGCCTGAGATAAATTTACACTATGTTTAATTAAAGATTCGTCATATGCAAATGTTAGCGATAGAAAGGAAAACAAAGAAAATAATAATTTAATCATTTATTATAAATATTGATAATAAATGGGGGAGATATAGATGGTAACTTATCAATTGTTTGTAACATTAAATTATATGAGAAAATATTATTTAAATTGGATAAATAATTCAAAATAATATATATTGCCAAACAAAATATAAAAACAAACGCGTTTAATTTGCTATAGAAAGGAATTATGAACGAGGAAAATAATGTATTGACTATTAAAACTGTACAAATCCAACCCATTCGTAATATGATTACTGCAATTAAAGACGTATTAACGGATGCCACTATTACATATACAGATAGTGGATTGAAGATTATTAATTTCGACAAAACACATACTATTTTAGTAAATGTTATATTGCATGCCGAAAAATTCGAATTATACAAATGCAATCCGGAGAAAATTATCATTTGTGCAAATACAATGCATTTATTTAAAGTGATTTCGACCATGTCGAATGACGATACATTGTCCATGTACATTGATAATGATGATTATCATGACGGTATTGTATCCCATTTAGGACTCCAATATGACAATGGAGATATTAAACAATGTTATAGTCAAAAACTTCGTCTAATCGAACCTGATTCGGAAGAGTTGGTCGTACCTGATGTAGAATATTCCACTGTCATTAATTTGCCCACTTCTGATTTCCAGAAAATCATTCGTGATATGAATGGTATTTCAGATCGTATTGAAATTAAATCAGTAGGAAACGATCTGATTTTTTCATGTGAAGGTAATTTTGCCAGTTCTCGTATTTTCCGTTCCGAATCCGATGGTTATATGGAGTTCATTCAAAAACCCGATGCATCTGTCATTATTCAAGGCGAATTTTCCTTAAAAAGTTTGTCTCATTTCATTAAATGCACACCATTATGTAGTCATTTAGAAATGTATTTAGGCAATGATTTGCCTCTAATCGTTAAATATGACGTGGCTTCTTTGGGTGAGATCAAATTATGTTTGGCACCTCTTCCACCGAGTTAAAAAAAGTGTAATGATATGAATCATTATATTTTTATCAATTGTATTCGCATGATGGTTTTGTATGAAATATATACTAGGAATTCAAAATACGTTTTCGTTTAATAATAACAATTTTTGGTTTATTTTTTTTCGTGTTTTCTTTGGCCAGTTCCTTGGACTTTTGTTTCGCAAATTTTATTTGCTCCTTTTCCCTCTGTTTTGCGCGACGTTGATAGAGCCTTGCTGCCCGTTTCAACGGTTTTGGTAAATTACGCTTCATCCAAATTTTAATTTCTGCATGCTTTCGTGTTATCATTTTTTGTAATGCACGTTCTTTTCCATTCATAATAATACTAATAATATAATACAAAAGGATTTTTTTAATGTGATATTTAAAGTCACGGTGGTTTTTCCCACATTCGAATGTTGAAAATATACTATATATAGATGTAGCATGTTCCAAAATAAATTGTTGTCGTTTCCGCTCTAATCCGCGTGGTTCATAATTATTGAACCTGCGAGGTATGTATTCAATATTCGCATGTCTTATAATAACATGATATATTTCATTCCGTACGATATGTTGGCGATTGTAAATTTTATATTTTACGACCGGAAACATATTTGAAAGTGATCGTTTCATATGCCATGATTTATGAGAGGAATGTGGTAAAACACATTTTACAGTTAAAATTTGATTTCGTATGAAAGTTTCGAATAATTTTACATTTTTTTCACTCGAAATTGCTCTAAAATACTCGGTAAATTTACGTATATTGCAAACATGGGTAAGTAATTCTATACGCGTGTCAATATCAATATATTCATATATACAGTTTTTCAACTCGATTGGTAATCGAGGAATATAGTTTAAAACATTCATTTGTTATAGTTTGAACTACTTTATTCCGAACTCCCACAATCAATTTTGTATAAGAATTCAAATAATTATATGAATATAATTATATTTATAATAATGAATATAAGTATAATTATATTTTGGATATCGTAAAGATTTTGTTCTATACCATTGAAGAGTTAAAACTCGGGCGCATGTTTCTTAAACAAACAACCCTGTTTTGATAAATTCGGTATAGGTATTAATATATTAGGGTCTTGTATAGAACAATCTTTCAACCAAATTTTAATAATGCAAAAATTCTTTTTCGGCGAAATTGTAATACCGTTTATTTTTTTTGTATGTGAAATATCTTTACATAATGTTTCGCCACATAATGAATAAAATAGATGTTTCCAAACATCATACACAAGTTTGTTTGAAACTTTAAACGAAAAACAACCTCCGTCACGATTTTGCTTGTCTTCCCACATAGGCGTTATTCCATTTCTCATGACAAATAACATACAATATTTTACAATTTTTTCAGGGGTTTTCTCATTTACAGACATTAATTGTTCTAACGAATTTATATTTTGCATAATATGTTTATAACTAGATAAATCCCATGTTTTATCGTCAGGTAAATGATAATATAACGTCCAGTTATCGTTTAATTTT
>Ga0114995_10000498_pt1 | contig 27367 bp, 25 predicted proteins | sample ArcticOcean_MG_C_11_FD_87038 | JGI IMG/M metagenome (GOLD analysis project Ga0114995, IMG submission 87038) | Marine microbial communities from western Arctic Ocean - ArcticOcean_MG_CB2_154 | ecosystem: Environmental > Aquatic > Marine > Oceanic | place: Arctic Ocean: Canada Basin | collected... | reverse complement strand
TCATACCTAATGCATATAACATTTTGATTATTATTTTTTTCAATAAAAAAACAAAAATACATTCTATTTTTTACCCCCCCCCCTTTTTTTTACCCCTGTTTTTTACCCCTGTTTTTTACCCCTGTTTTTACATAAATCGATGCAATGGAATCTTTAAATCAAACTTGAATCGCATCTTTACCAAACAACGCAGACAAACATACGTATCTACCAATGAATTGTGCAAGTTTTGCGGTTCTGTGTTAAACAAATGCTCGTACAATTCGGATAATTTGGGTACTTTGTAATACGTTTCTCCTTTGTCGTTTTTTCGTTCGATTTTGCATAAATTGCGACTACTATACATCGTACAATAGTTGATTATGTCGTTTTGTTTTTCATATTCCACATTGAATATGTTATTTACATGTAGCGGGTCCATATTGTCTTTATTTCTTTGTAATTCCAATTTGATCATTCTTCGATCAAAATGGATGTTGTGGGCCACAATCATATCACATTTCATGTATTCTTCGCAAAATTCATTTAATACTTCTTGGATAGAAGTTCCCTTGTTACACATTTCGCGTGTAATACCGGTTAATTCTGTTATTTTCGGAATGATTTCCACCGATTCACTTACCTTTACATAATCATTTACCTCCTTTGTTACACGCCAACCATTTGTTTCGAAAATGACAAAACTAAGTTGGAGTATGTAGGGAAGTTGTTCAAGGGGGACATCTGTCATATCCCTGGGCAATAACCCGGACGTCTCCACGTCAAATACCATAATACGCGAACGATTTTTTCTTGTACTCATTTTATTCTGTTGATTACAATAGAACAAACTAATTAAGAGACATCAATTTTATGTCATTATATTATATTATGCAAAAAGGAGGTGTTGTATCTATAATAAATTCACAGGATGCATTTTATCAATTTTTAGACAATAGTGAGGTAAGTCGTCTTATTTCCGTTAACACCGCATCTGGTTATGTGTTTTTATTAACCGTGAAGCGTGAAGAAAACAGTCCCTATTATAGATTTCGGGGGGTTGAACAAGTAGAAAATAATAATTCACAATCTCCTGAAAAAGTAACTACTATTTTAATAAAAGCGATGTGGACAGGTTCTAGGGGTGGTTACCTACGTGACTTAAGTAAAGAAATAGCATCTTTTGATACTTTTGATAAAGAGGCTAACATACAAAATCTATTAGCATTTAAGACGCCTGCTTTATTTGAACCGATTACACCGACCGTTCTATTTGCAGTAAATAATTTAAAATATGTAAGCCCTGGAAGATCGAAATCAATTGAAAACATATTGTTAGACAAAATATCATCTATACTAGGAAATAATAATAATAATTATGAAAATAGAAACGCAATGAATAACTTTGTTACTTTAGCAAAAAGAGGACAAATATTTGGTATAATTGCGCAAGAATTTTTAGATAGTGATGGAATGAAATTTAAATTAGATTTGAATGTGTATTCAAAGACGGAACCACGAATGGATTATATAGGAACGCATAAAAATTCATTTAATACAGTTATGAGACTAAATCCAGGTAAAAAAGGAGATGAAATAGACACTTCCTTAGCATTATATGCAATTCTTACTGCTGCTAGTTTTGGGTATATGCATTGTGATTTTCATAGTGCGAATATTGTAATTGCAACTGACCTTAACCCAAATACTGTGTTTCAATGCGACCATGATCGCATATTGTCTGATGATAAAAATGCGTACTATGATAACAAAATGACATTAAACAAACCCGGAAATATAAATACACAAAAAATAAAATTCAATAAAACCAGAGCTCTTACCATTGATTGGGGGCGATATAATATATTACAAAGACAAGATACAATTTATATAAATTCTCTGATAACAGATTTTAAAAACGCAGACGATGAAGACAAATTAATGCGTAGATTTTTTCGTATTATACAATTTTTTCAAGTAGAATTTTTAAAATACACTGATAATAGAGCAACTAAAAACACTCAGCTAAGCGATGATAATAAGTGGTGGTCATATAATTGGTTAGTATATATGAATAACAAATCCACATTTTCTGGAAAAGGTGTAACACCTGTTTATATTCAACAAATTGCAAAAAATTTGTTATTTTTATTATACGGAAGGGAAAGAAAAGAACTTGTACTCCAACGAAAAGTGATACAATTTATAAATATAAATTTAGAGCAACTTCCAAGAATGCAAAGTCCGATTACAAGAGAGACACTTCTTACTATGATCGAGTCAATCAAACAAAAAAAAGGGGATTCTAAAACCATCATACGACGATTTATTCAATATCAAATAGTTAATTCCAATTATTTAAAACAACAACAAACACTGAAATATGAGGAACCACGTCAAGAAGAAACTGCGATCGAACGTAGAATACAAGAACAGGCACGGGCACAGGCACAGGCACAAGAAGAACGTAGAATACAAGAACAGGCACGGGCACAGGCACAAGCACAAGAAGAAGAAGAACGTCGAATGCAGGCACAGGCACAAGAAGAACGTAGAATACAAGAACAGGCACAGGCACAAGAAGAACGTAGAATACAAGAACAGGCACAGGCACAAGAAGAACGTAGAATACAAGAACAGGCACAAGCACAAGCACAGGCACAAGCACAGGCACAGGCACAAGAAGCAGAACGTCTGAAAAAAGAGGTGCGCGATCAAGAATTACTTTCAATAAAAGACCAGGTTAATACCAACAATAAATTACTTCACGATTGTTTCGCCTATAAATTTACTCCTCCAAACACATTTATAACATTACCCGAGAATGACGATGAAATTACAAAAGAATGGTTTGAAGCAACGCAGAAACAAATGAACACTTGGTGGAAAAAATTAATACCTTATGTGTTAAACAAACATGGAATTGTTGAGTATGAGGATACAGAATTAACAACTATACATAATTGTCACGAGTTAGATGAATTTATTAGAAGGGAACAAAACAAAATGGATACATCATCGGGAGGTAAGATGGTAACACCAAGAATGATTCCGGGTATAGGTACAGGTAACAACGAATATGATACATATCAATTGAAAAGTGGAAAGAACAAGATGAATAAAGATGATCTAGAAAAAACACAATTACCAGTAAAAAAAACAAACCCTATTGATGATATACCAAAAGAACTAGATGCAAAAATAGAGGAGGTATTAAAATCATATAAAATAAATAAAAAAGAAATGAATGAAACTCTAACCAGTATTCCAACGAGTCCTTTGACCGGTATGTTAGGTTTGTTGATAACCAAATATTCTTTAATGACGAAAGACAATTTAGTTGATTTATTAAAAGTAAAAGATGCAGAACCAAAAAAGGGTGGGAAAACTAGAAAAATACGCAGAAGAACAATTCGTAATAAAAAAAAAGGAAAACAAACAAAAAAAAAAAAATTATCTACAAAAACAAAACATTAACAATTTTTAACAATTTTTATATTGGTAAAAATTTACACGACACGATATTTTTGAAATACTTGTTGCAATTTATCATCATTATCTTCTTTTGCCGCCTCAATAGATTCATTGTAGTAAGTAAATGGAATGTCATTCTTTTTATCTTGGACAGAAAGATTCTTAAATTTCTGTTTGTACATATTGAAATCGCAACTTTCATAATGTTCGACTTCTAAATCATCCAATTTGATAGAATCTTTTTCTTTGGAACTTTTCATTCGATGAGGTCCATTGCATTTTACATCACTATCCACTCTTCCACCGCTTTTTCCATTCACATAACTAACACATCCAGACCCTTTTTTACCACAATTGGCAAATTTCTTGGCACTGAAGCAATTATCACTTTCTCCTGGCACCTTATCGAATTTGGCCTCTTTATTTTGCATCAAAAATGTGCGGATGTTATCTGGGAGTTCTTGGACTTTCTTTAGATTACCTTGTAAAATTTCATCACTGTCAATATGAATCAACCATTTGGTAGGACTATCGTCTGATTTTGCTAATTGAAATGCCTCATTTACCCACGCATTCTGACGCGTTTGTATTTCTCCGTACTCATTAACACCAGATGATTTTCCATTTTGCAACGTAACGTCGGGTTGTTGTTCTAAATATTCTTCTAATTCTGGCGTTTCTTCTAAACGAATGTAAAAATGACAAACTCCTAGATCGCGATGCTTCTTTAGCCATGTTTCTATATTTTTGGGTTTTTTTATCATGGATACAATTCCTACATTTGTTTTTTCAGAAAAGTCCAAGAAGGATTCTTTAGTTAGTGTTTCATCTTTCGATTGTATATAGCGCGTAATGACTATGTAAAAGATAATACAAATGGCAACCATTGCTAAAACTGTTGCAAAACGAATATATGGCAAATATATTTTACTTCGAGATGTTTTCATACTTACTATAATGTGACAAATAATTTATATTCATAATATATATTAAATCGTAAAAATGAATGATCCAGTATTAGACACATTTCCTAATAATTCAAGCGTCACTGGTGAGAATCCAATGTTAAAGACTCCAGTACAAGAAGTACTAGCAGTACAAAAAGTATCTGATGTTATTGGTATGGATTTATCCGCAAGTCTTGGAACGTATAAGACGAATATTATTGCTTTAACGAGTACTGTTACCGGTGTGGCGATAACAAGTGATGTTAAAGGTACATTCAATGCTACAACAAAAGAATACTACGCAGTTCAATTAGAAAATGTGGCAAATTTTGATTTATTAAATACATCTGCATCAAATAGTGAGATCGACGTCGGTGCAACTGTTAATAAAATATCATCAAATGGTGGTAAAAAAATTGCTGTAACAGATGATGTAGGAAAAAAAACAAATGCTAACATATGTAGATATATTAGACAGGCTATCTTTCCTGATGGTACTATTAAACCCGATAGAACAGTCTTGAACACTCTAGATAATGATATTGGTGCATTAACTGGAATGTCTGGATTTAAATTTGCAAATAAAGCAGTAGGTTCTACACAAATTCTGTTTGGTTATGAAAAGACCGGTGAGATTGTATCTGGACAAGGTAGAGTGCAATATGTTCCTTCGAAATCAAAAGTGGGCGGGACAATTATATCAGGTTCATTCAAAATTGAAAATAACATCATTGTATTAAGTAAAGATCTTGGAATACAAAACAAAATTATTCTTGAGAAACTTCTTGGACAAAAATTAACAATGATTGTTCCACCAGTTGATACAAAAGTTGATGTTGTCGAAAATAATGATGAGGAGGCGAAGGATCCTGAGTTTTTGAGAGATAGTACTGAAACAGACAAAACAGTCCAATCAGGTGGTAAAAGAAAAACCAAAAAAAGAAAGTCTAAATCAGTCCGTTTCAAAGTAAAGAAACACAGAAAAACTGCCAAAAAACATAGAAAATCCAATAAAAAGTATCACAAAAAGAAATAAATATTGATAAATTTCTGTATAAATTTATCAACAATTTTCGGATTTATTATAAATTAAAGACCCAAATTTGCTATTGTTGTCTTTGTTATCAACTGAACCTTGTGTATCAATGCCACTATTTACCCAACATAACGAATTCCATTTATGTATCATATTGTTGTATTCAACGTCAATATTCTCAGACAATGGATATTGCTTAGTAAATTCACGAATTGATTTTTTCTTAATAAAATATGCCACAGTTCCCCATTGAAAACACATATCATATAAATTTTCACCAACCTTTTCCTTTTGTTTTGTTTGTATATCAATGAATTTAGGATGTATGTATAATTGAATATAAGAACAATTTTTTTCATCGGCTTGCTTCAAAATTCCATGCACATCCTTCATAAATAATTCAACATTAATATCAATATCATCTTCTAATACTAAATTCCATTCTGTATTACTTGTTTCTTGTATAGTGTCCAAAAGCAATTGATGTGATAAATTACAACCTAATTTTCCAGGGCGACCTTTATATTTATCTCTGTAAGAAGTGGTACAATAATTTTTATGAATCGCAAAATCGGAATATATTTTGAAATGAGATATGGAGTCGATTGCTGGAAAATAATTTGATTGGATTGATTTGTTGATATGATTAAAATTATTCACTCTTTTTTTATTTGGAGAATAGACAATCATCCAAACATTAAAATTATAATTACTATCCTCTTTTATTTCAGTCATTCTTATAATAATATTATATAATATTATTATAAATGACTACTATTGAAATACCAAAAATTACTTATTCGGGTAATAAAATTCAAGAATGTCAATTAATCATTAGTTCTAAATCTTTCACTGTATCTTTCAAAAATAATCAATATGAAGTTTCACCAGGTGAAGGAGGTGACCAACAAAAAAATGATACGAGCAGTGCAACCAATATTGCATCCACTGCATCCACTGCATCCACTGCATCCACTGCAACCAATACGGTTACTGCGAGTACTGGGAACAAATCTAATATGGAGGGACAATTATCCCAGCAACTTAAATCCCAGCAACTTAAATCCCAGCAACTTAAAAAAAAGGAGGAAAATTCTGATATAGAGGCACAATTAGCCCAAAACCTTAAATAAGTAATTTTTTTGAAACCATGGTTGGTTGTTTAAATAATTCAATAAATTGTTTGGCTTTTATTGCCCATGATTGTATATGATTATTTTCTTCAAAGTTATTGACAATATTCTCATTTACATCTAATTTTAAAACAGGAGTATTTGTATTTGCTAACCATTCATCATGAAACTCTTGACATTTCTGAAGATAAGATAATTCTATTTTATTTTCACCACTTCTTGATCTTTTTTCGACTCGCTCAAAACATGTTTCTGGCAATGCATCAATATGAATAATCCCATCCAATTTGAAATTTCCTTCGTATTCGGAGAAATACCGTTCGTAAATATTATACATAATATCATCCATCAATCCATCCCCGTGCAACATTTTCGCAAAGATATGTTTGTCTGCGTCTAAAGATCTTTCGCAAATAATACCTTCACAGTTAGGATGTTCCTTTATAATACGCTTTAATTCCTGATATCGAGTGGTATATGCCATTACTTGAAACGCAAATGCATATTTGTTAGGATCTTCGTAAAAATTGGCAAGAACGGTTTTACCATTGTTATCTTTTATGGTTTCCCAAATATGAACGGGCTCTTTCAAAAACATCCACTTCGAATCTTTGCCTAAATGCTTTTCAAAACATTCTAAAAACGTCGATTTTCCGGCACCGATATTACCTTCCAAAGAAATGATGACGGGATTGCGCATTATTATAATAAAACGGGAATTTATTATAATTATTAAAACATATTAATTAAAAATCAATTTTATTGTTATTTACTTATATCATTGACGACTTAGTAATGGACCTCATGGTTAAATATTTTGATGAAGACGAGCACCAGCACCAGCACCAGCACCAGCACCAGCACCTGCACCAGCACCTGCACCAGAATGAGAAGTAATAGGATTGATTTAATTAAATTTACTACCACTATCACTCGAATTGTAACCAGGAAGCATAGGATCACCCCCCTTCATCTTTTTATATTTGCGACTCTTGTTATTTTTTCTTGTTTTTCCACTATATTTTGAAGAACGCTTCTTCAAACCAGATTTAATTGCCTTTCCAGTCTTTCTCATTGCTTTTCCAGTTTTCTTGGCAACCTTACCTACTACCTTTCCTGTCTTTCTTACTGCCTTTCCGGTTTTCTTGGCAACCTTACCTACTACCTTTCTTGTTTTCTTAGCAACGCCAACAACGGCTACCTCGCCTTTTTTGTAAAATTTCTTAGCATCCTGTAATGCATCCTTAAATTGGTATGCAGGATTTGACAAACGTCCATTTTTAAATGTTTTCGACACAGTATCGGTCCAAGCAGTCATTATAAACTATATGTAGATAAAAACGAATCGAAACATGATGAAACGATGATGACTATAAAACAAAATATAATCCAATAAAAATATACATATAAACAAATTACAAGAATCAAAAGACTCTAAATACACAACAATATACTAAGTCGATGCAAAGAATTTTGTCAATGGTTGTATCCCGTTTTTTTTGTGATCAATTTTTGTCAAGAATTTATCAAACAGAAGGGTTTTTATTTTAGTGGAGCAATATTTTTCCTTTTTTTTCATAAATTGTTCCATGTCAGGATTTTCGCGTTCTAATTTAACAACCTCGCGTTTATATGTCTTTATTGCACCTGTTTTGTGTTGATGTTCCCATATAGGTTCCAGGGCTAGACCAAACAATTGTTGCAATGGTTTCATTAGTTGATTCGTAATATAATGGGTATAATCGATTGGCAATTTATTTTCTACAATATATTCGGTTGTTTCAATTTTGTCACCCATAAGCGCTTTCTTATTGTTATTTACTACAAATACAAATTTCATACGATCGCCTGGTTTCGGTCGATTTCCAGGATCTCTTTTACCGATTCTTTCGGCAAGAACCCAATGCCCAATTTGCATTGGATTTTTGTAATCACTTTTCAATGCCTTTGTGATGGCAAGTTTTTCCATAGGTACGGTTCCTGCAATCAAATTCTCCAACGAATTGTTCAAATATTCAATTGCGCTTTGGATATTGTTTTCTTTCATCAATATGTTCAATATTCCACCATACGTATCTTTTAAATAATCGCATGAATCTCGCCTTTTCAACGATAAACCCATATATTTCATATCACCTTTATTTGGGTCATCTTCATACAACATGCCCACATAACGCTTTTTAGACAGCAAGATGAAGGGCATGAGTGTCTTTTCATATTCCAAACATTGTGGAGCCTTCAGGAATTGCGTACATAGGTTTGCGGCCACTTGGGCAATTTCAATCGTGATTTCTAACGCTTTTTGACCACGAATCTTGTCTCCAGATACTGGATCTTCCAAATTAAAGGTAAAGAACACGGAATCCGTATCTCCATAAATATACTCAGCACGGCATTTTACCGCACCATGTTCTTTCGTTTGATACACATGATCACCATACACTTCCTCAATCATACGTTTTGCATAAATAATCATCATACGACCGGTTGCAGTGGTAGATGCCGCCACATCTTGCTCATAAAATGTGGATGTTTTCGCGCCACATTGTCCATACAGCGAATTGGCAGTCACCTTATAACCCAATTGTCTTTTGTCCAAAATGTTCTGCATAAATGGATCGGGTTCGGTTTTGATTTTTTTGCGGGTGGCTTTTCTTGCAGATAACAATTCTTCCAAAATAGCGGGCATAATGGATTTTTGCTCTTCTGGTAATTGTGCCCATCTGCACATTTTTTTTCCACAAATAACCTTTTCGGCACGCGAAGTAGGTGTCTTGCGACTATATTTATATGTATCAAATTCAATATCGATATATTCATAATCGGGCAAGTTATCATAAATATAATTGCCTTTATTGTCTTTTTCGCCCGTTTCTTTTACTAATTCACCGGTTAAATCGTATTCTTTTGACCAAACTTTACTATCGTGACTATAATTTTGACTAATCATGGATGACGGATACAGAGACGCATAATCTACACAGGCGACTGGATTGTCCATGTACATCGAACATTTTGGAGGCAATACAATAGCACCTTCATATCCATCACCACCATATGTCTTATCTAAATCGGGCATCAATGTGTCTTTTTCTCTGCATTTCTTCGCGACATAACTAGTCAATTTGATACCTTGACCGCGAAATACTAAGAATGAAATCGGAACACTACAAATACTAGACATCTCTACGTAACCAGTTAATACATCGATCTTTGTCATCAAATGATGGACCAGATTACAATCTTGAATACAATATTTCGCAACGACTGCACGGTCTGCATCCGAACCTTTCGATAGTCGGAAAATGTCTTGGGGTGTTACATCATCTTTAGTTACGCACCAGTTAATACTTTTCTTAGAAACATCATCTAAATGTGTTCCTTCGATCGTAATGACATTGTATTTATTGCCTTTTACGTTTTCTGATAATTCCTTACCAAATTCAATGTCCAATACCTTGAATTTTTTGCCACCTTTATAATAATCAGATGTGAAACTGGTAAGTTCCAAATGAATAAAATCATCCACATGCAGTCCGGCCAGATTTTTGCTATATAATTCGGTCACTTTTCCAAAAGTAGAATGTTCTTTGTATTTCACATGTTTTACACTATCGCTAATATATTGACCCGCCACATCATCCAACTTATACGATGCCAAATTGAAATCGCGTCTAAAATAAGTATACATATCAATTTGCAAACGCCCCGTTGTTTTATAAAATCGCAGATCATATTCGCCTGTTGCCAATACAATTTGCGTATTTTCGATGGAATAATCATTGTCTCTGTCTGTTTTGTTTTCTTTGGCACATATTTCATTTACAACTCGTGATAGTTTCAAGAATTCGGTTTCGCAATTGTTTTCTTGTGCTCTGCGAAACATAAACTCATAATCAAATCCGAATATATTGTATCCTATGATAACATCCGGATCCTCCTTTTGTATCAAGTCTCGCCATTTAAGTAACAACTCTTCCTCTGTCTCAGTAGTTTCAATTTCTGCACCCTTAACGTCATCGCACCCACCCAATACTAAACAATTATTCAAATAGGGTTCTTTTTCTCCATATCGCAAGAATGTGGAACCAATAAAAGTTACTTTATCTCCTTCCAAATTCGGAAACAACCTCAAAGCATGTCCCATAGGGATACCTTTCTCATCGTCTGGTTGGAGAAGGATGTTTAATAGTTTGATTTTCTCATCACGTTCATAATTTTCGCTGAGCAAAATATCCACTATTTTCAATTTATTATCTGCCTTTTTCAATAAATTTTTATTCGGTTTCATTTTGCTCCATATTGGTAATGAGGTAGATTCTTGATTATCTTGTACATCATCTTGTACGTTTTCATTGATACGATCCAAATTCTCCTTCAACGTTTCAAACGTGGTTTCGATGTCCAATCCTTTGGCATGTTTCCTTGAGACAATATCAACAACAGGAGTGGAAAATAAGGTTTCAATTGATTGTTGGATAAACTTTTTATTCGGACTGACTTTTGGATACACTACATCAATATTTTCAAATGTACTATATGAAAATGCGGCCAATATACACTTTTTCATCAATGTTGTAGCAGTCACATTTGTCAATTTTTGAACGGAATTTTGTCTTCGCATAAATACATCGACAATATTCGTGGCCAGTCGCTTATATGTTTTGATAGGTAAAGGGAAATCACCGTGACTACTACTTGCTTCAATATCAAAACTACATATTTTATAAGGAACAATTGTTTCTTTCGATGGCATGGGTATAATGGAAGTATGTTTGCATATATATTCAAATTTGCAAGTAGATGTGCGTTTTTCAGGAACAATACATTGTCTGGTATTCACAAACACCCAACCAGATGGACTTATATTATGAATATGAAAATATCGAAGAAGAGGTGGAATCGTGCTTTCATATAATTCCAAATTAACGCCCCTTTCGGGAAATTTGTAACCCTTCAATTTGCGAATATTTCCTCCTTTTGGGTTTTTAGTATCCTCTACATAATAATACCACAAATTACGTACCTTGTTCATTGCCACAGTATTTTGAAAAGTAATCTTAGCAAACTTGTGTTTTTTTCCACCACTGAACCCATATAATTTGTGATGATCAACGAGTTCCATTGATATTATCGATTTGCTGTGATATTTTCCAATTTTTCTTTGAATATCTCGTTTTAGTTCCATTACCAACTGTTCATTCCAATCATCACCTACTTTAATAAAGAAGAATGGTTTGTAACTATTCAAATATATGCAGCAGGTTTCTCCCTTTTCATTAATACCAAACATTTGAATTATGAAATTTTCAGGATCATCATTCCATTTAGATGCCTTTTCTGAACTATCTATACTAGAATCATCGTCGGAATGTATTTCCCCCTGCCGATTAAACATGTGAAAATCGATTAAGCGAAAGGATTTACCCACTCGTTTTATAACATTTTTCGATTTCTCCATAGTTTGATTCATGATTTCGGTTTATTATCTTTTACAAAACATATTCCCGTTTTAATACATTCAATTTTATATAAAAATATAATAAGAATGTATAGTTATGAATACCTCTCTACTAATAAGCACTGCCTTATATATTACTTTAATAAGTATTATTTTATATAAAAAATCATCGAAGAACACAAAAGTAATCGTTATATTATTCAATTGCGTAATTGTGTCTCTTTTGTTTTTTCACATTTTTCAATATAAATTTGTGAATGTGGAAGGATTTAAAGCAAACTCCGAGAAATTAAATTCATTAGCAAAAAAGATGATGGTTATTATGAATTCGAAAGACGATAAGAAAACAAAAGATAATGAAATTCTAAATCAAATCGAAATTACAAAAAAATCATTAACCACAAAAGAAGAAAAGGAAGAATTTGAAAAATATCTCAATAAAGTAGATGATCCTGTTTTAGATAAAATAGAATCGGGATTGAATAATGCTCCTACGGAAAATATGATAACACTTGATCAACTGTCAAACGAAAATAAAAAAACTCTTCAACAAATATATACAAAAATGAGTACAATAGATATAGAAAATATGTTTAAACTAGACAATGATAAATTTACTCAAATGTTAAATGAAATTACAATGACAAAAAAGTAAGTTGCTTCGAAAAAAATATAAATGTTAAATTCATATTTTTATAAACATGTCGTATGAATATTCAAATCAATTAAATCTTCACGATAATATTAAACAAAAATTAAACGGGTTTTTAATCAATCGGAGAATTCCCCATTTGTTATTTCATGGATCATCGGGAACTGGGAAAAAAACACTCGTATATGATTTTGTGAATAAAATTTACGACGGAAACAAATCAAATTTGAAAACACACGTCATGTATGTAAATTGTGCTCATGGAAAAGGTATTAAATTTATACGTGATGAATTGAAATTCTTTGCAAAAACAAATATTCAAGGGAACAAAGGAATTCAATTTAAAACAATTGTTTTATTTAATGCCGATAGTTTGACAATCGATGCCCAATCTGCAATGAGACGTTGTATTGAATCATTTAGTTATAATACACGGTTTTTTATTGTAGTCGAAAACAAACACAAAATGCTAAATCCGATTTTATCTCGTTTTTGCGAAATATACGTACCCGACAACATCAATAATGAAGGGCATACTTATAATTTACATCAATATCATTTAAATAATATTTACGGAAAAAAGCAGAATAATATTGAATGGTTTAACGAAGTACTTGGAAGTGATTTAGACAAATCAAATCAAGAATATATAGAAATATCTATAAAAATATACGAGAATGGTTATTCGGCAATTGATTTAATCGAATGGATAAAACAAACATTGTCTATATCGGAAATAAATAAAAACGAAGTGGTCATGTATTTTCATAAAATAAAATCAGAATATCGTAATGAAAAAATATTGTTATTTACACTTTTAAATTTGATAAAGGAGAATCTTCGTTCGTTTTAATAGTGATATTTACATGTATCGAATATGTAAATATGGATGATTTTGTGATTTCAAATTTACACGAGGCGCGTAATGAATGGTGTAGTCGTCTTGTAAGTGTTTTTACACCACTTGTAGAACAAGGTTTGCGTTCTATATTTGATGAAGCTTGGAAAATGTGCGTAGATACAGATGAAATGAACAAATATTTAATGACATTTCAAAATTTACTTTCTAGAATTCCAAAATGGAACACTGTTATAGTGGAAGAAGAACGAAAACGGATTATTGAACGTTCTGGTTGTAATTATTTAGAAGATTTGATAACCTGTGTCCATATCATTCAGTTGAAAGTTTTAACTTGTATTCGCGTTGGAAACAAGCAAAAAAAGATTGATATAGCAATTCCCAAATTAGATCCATTTATTCATAAAGTCTATATTCATACTGCTAGAAAAGTATATTCCAACGTATATTTATTTGAAAAGAATATATCTCCATTGCAAACACAAAAAAATGCACGCGAATTAGAAATGATTATTCAAGAAGCAATTTTAACAACTATTCGTGAAAGTATTCCTACTGAGGCAATTATTCGTGCATATATGGACGAGAGTGTAGAACAAGAGGAGGAAGTATTTATTGAAAATGTCCAAGAACCACAACTAACAAAAGAAGAGGCAAAAACAGATGAAGACGTTGTAAAATTGGAGAAAGAAGAAGAGGCGGAAGTTGTTCCGGTTACACCGTCTATTAAAAACATTGATGATGAAAAGGTGGTAACAAAATTAACATTCAATGATTTAGACAGTGCAATTACAACAGACAATAGAGAAGAGACCATAGATGCACCCAAAACACTGGAGCGTTTGGAGGACATTAGCATGGCTCGTTCTATGGAACGTAAAATTGCCGAAGAAGAAGATTCGGACGATGAAGACGACCGTATTAAAATCCATACAGACACCATGGATTTAACTGGGTTTGATGTTTTGGATGAACCAAAAGAATCCAAAATAGAAAGTGCAGATATATTCTTGGAAGCCGAGGAATTGCATTAAATCGCGATTAAAAAATCGATTTCATAAGGTTGTAAATCGTATGGAATAAACGTCCAGTTTTGCGGCAAATTCAATTCATGTAAAGTATTGTTTTTCCACTGTTGAACATGGTTATGCAGGTGTTTTAATTGATTTCGATAACTTATACATTTAATAATAACAATCGAAAGTAATAATGAATTCCACATATTATATAAAATACAAACCTACATTTTATATAATTTTAAAATAACAATTCGTTGAAAAAAAAATCAAAAAATGAATATAAACATATATTTAGGAATATGGAAGAAGTATTCGTAGTTGCGACTATAATCACACTATCCTTTTGTTTATCAAAATTTATTGAAACGAAATATTTCATGGAAGAAGCAACACCATTAAAGGATATTGTACGTGATTGTTTATTGGTATTGATGTGTTCTATTACTGGGTCTTATATGTATTTTTATTTTCAAACAACCATCAGAGATTTTTTCAATGTTGTAACAGAGACAAAGGTATTAAATAATGCTTCGACACAAGTATTTACAGACAATCCGTCGTTTTAATTTGTACCAGATAAAATAAACAAATTGGAAAAGGAACTATTTTTTTTGATTGTTATGTTAAGAACATCCTTTTCTTTCTTAACTGATGGTTTTGAATATGATTGATGCTTCGATTTCGTTCGTTTTAAAGGAGGTTTCGAATATGATTGATGCTTCGATTTCGTTCGTTTTAAAGGAGGTTTCGAATAAAACACACTCGGATCAAAGTGTCTTTCAAAATGCAGCAATGTATATGTGTTAGAACTATACGCGTGTTTCATGTTGATCATTTAAATAATTTGTTATATACAATTTATTTAATAAAAATATTTCAATTTTATTTATCAATATAACTAGGCAAATTGTCAATATTCAGACTATTTTCAATAACGGTATCCGTTAAAAATTGGTTAAAAAACGGAAATTCTAATTGTTTTTCGGGTGTATGGTTATGAACAACACGTGCAATCATTTTATACAGTTTAAAGTTGGGATATCGTTCTTCCCCATTTTTTTTATATAATACATTTTTCCCATTGTCGTCTAAACACCAACGTCTAATTGTTTTTTGTAGTTCATCGAGATCCTCTTCATTTTCATCAATATCAGTAACAAAGTCGAACAAGGAACAACCTAATCTACATAAATCAAAACTATTATTTGGTTCTAATCTTGGACGATTCTCGTTCATAAATGGTTCGCAATTATATTGTGTAGTTGCATCACCGTCTTTTGCAAAACTATCACTGCAATAAATTTTACCATTGAATGTAAAGATTGCCCGACCAAAATCAATAATTTTATATATTTTGCCATACGTGGGAACTTTATAAGAATGATTGTCGTAAATATAATACAAAAACTCCTCTTCGGTATCCACATACATAATGTTATTTGTATGCAAATCGTTGTGCGTAAAATGAAACATCTTTTGATATAACAATAAGATCATAACAATTTGAAATAAGATACTGGCCCCAATTTTTTCATCAATTTCGTCTTTTGCAAACAATTCATCGAGAGTACCGTCACATTTTTCCATACATATCATTTGAATTGGGAAATTATTAATATAACCATAGAGTTCTTCCTCCGATGAACAATCTGAACTCTCATCGTCGTCTTCTTCTTCACTATCGTCTTCTTCTTCACCATTTTCTTCTTCATCGTCTTCTTCTTCACTATCGTCTTCTTCCGATGAACTGTAATTCATTTCGCTATCAGATGAACTGTCGGTTGAAGTGGATGAATTAGACATTGATTTATTATAGACTGTTTCAATATCAGAGTGATCATTATTGTTCGTTTCAAAATTTTCAGTAAGTTCATCACATTCAATTTCAATATTGCTATCGGATACATGTATTTTTGTTTTATTTCTACGTGATGATTCTATTCCTAAAAAGGGATTAAATGATAATTCGCTCCCACGATCCTCGATGTAAAACAATTTACCAATATGTTCATTAAAAAATTCGGAATTGCGTAAATATTCCACATCATCTGTTAAACAAACACGGAATTTAGACTGTACACCCATATAGGATCCATAGTAATTCATACCATGTTTATTTCCATGATGATTTAATGTAATACTTGTCAAATAATTATAAAAAGCGTCGATATAAGAAGCATTATGATATGATAGTAATTTGTTATCTACAGTTGTATCATCACTGTTTAATTTTGGCATAGTTGTTATACGTTTATCATGAATGTCATATTTGCCGATCATGTATCTATATGGATCTAATAATGGAGAAAATTTGATAAAGGATTTTTTGGAAATAGGCAACTTTTCATCTTTTTCGTAAATTGTTTCTAAATCTTGTAGGTGAAATTTATGGTTTAATGCAATTTTTGAATAATTATTTTCTTTCATATCGAAAAAATTTTTATAAAGAGGATTATATAATTGGATATCGGTTATTCGATAAGGGTTATAATTTTCGTCTGATGTTTCACTATTAATTTTATCATATTGTTTTTCTAAAAATGATAAATCAATGTCTGTTGGTTTGTAATAATTTACCTTATATTTAGACATATAAGGTTTATTAATAGAATTTTAGTGAAAAATAAACGTGTATCCGTATAATTCAAAAAAATTAAATATCATAAAACTTCTATAGCATACTAAATGACATTAGAATTAAAAAAATTTGATATGAGATGGATAACATTTAAACCTGATGAAAATAAAGGTCCGGTTATCGTCATGATCGGTCGAAGAGATACAGGTAAATCATATTTAGTACGTGATTTATTATTCCATCATCAAGATATACCGATTGGCACAGTTATTTCAGGTACAGAAGCCGGTAATGGATTTTATGCAAAACATGTTCCCAAATTATTCATACACGAAGAATATGGAACGGTTCTCATTGAAAATGTATTAAGACGCCAAAAGGCGGTTTTAAAACAAATGAACAAAGATATTGAAATGTATAAGAAAAGTACTATCGATCCAAGAACATTTGTCATTCTTGATGATTGTCTATATGACCAAACATGGACTCGAGACAAAATGATGAGATTACTCTTTATGAACGGGCGTCATTGGAAAGTTATGCTTATTATTACTATGCAATACCCTTTAGGAATACCTCCAAATTTGAGAACAAATATTGATTATGTTTTTATATTGCGAGAACCCTATATGACAAATCGTAAGCGTATTTGGGAAAATTATGCATCCATGTTTCCAACATTGGAATCATTTTCTTCTGTCATGGATCAAACAACCGAAAATTATGAATGTCTAGTGATCAATAATAATGCAAAATCGAATAAACTTTATGACCAAATTTTTTGGTATAGAGCAGAAAATCATCCAGATTTCAAATTGGGTTCGAAAGAATTTTGGGATATATCCAAGAATATGGGGTCTGACGATGAAGACGAAGCATATGATCCTTCTAAATCTAGAAAACGTAATACGGGACAACAAATTAATGTTAAAAAAACGACTAGCAAATGGTAAATAATAACAATATGCAATTTATTATTATTATTCTAATATTTAATCCTCATCTTGACCGTCCAACTCTTCTTTAATGCTGGCAGCTGAAGTAGCGTTTTTTTTCAGTAGATCTTCCTCATGCTTCTTTCTGTCATCTTCATTTGCAACTTCACGACTTTCGAAATCAACCGTTTCCTTCACACCAATAAGATCACCCTCTTCGGTAATTGTTTGTGTCAATACATTACCTGATTGTTCGGCCTTAACAATATTCTCCTCAATTGCCTTACGCTTTGTATCCTTGACACGTTTCTCGAATTCATCCTTGGCCTTGGCCTCGTTCTTAATCTTTTCTTGATGAAGTTTATTCAACTCTTCTTCCATGAACTCAACACGTCCAGTCTTGTATGCATTTGGATCCCATGGCAACCAAACACCAACTGGGGCCACAAAAATATCATGACTTGGATCCTTCTCACGTAATTTTTTACATTGCATTTCCGCTTCTTCTTGTGTTGCAAAATTACCACGATTTTTCAGACCACGTACAGATGTTTGGAACGCATGTTCTCGTGAAAATTGCTCGGTTAAACGTTCTTCGTTTTTGTCCAAAAAATTCTTATAATCATCGCTTACACCATTCTCTTTTAGGCATTGCTGTTCCTCTTTGCAAAAATCATTATAATCTGTCATCAAAGTTTCAACATTTAAATTATATTTATAAGAAATAAAGTTAATGAAATCCCCAAATTTTGTCATAGATTTAGTAAAATCCCATTGCTCGACAAAAGTATCAAATAGAAATTGTTCGCGCTTGTCTAGAATTTTTTCAGGAGACAAAAATGACATACATGTAAATTTTTGTCCCGCAATACCTGAGTCCTCTTCTAAAACATCAACATATTTTGGGTTTTCTTGTCCATCAGACATTGTTTTTCGCTCGAAAGAAATAGAATCACTCATTTAGCAATTATACTATTTATTCTCCATTATGTTTAAGTAATTTTACTTATTAATCTATAATTCATAATATTTTACTTATTAATCTATAATTCATAATATTTTTTTTTCGATCATTATAGTATATTAATATTATGGACGGAATGTTTGACTTTAGCGAACTTGTAAAACGCGCACTTAAGTATCTAATTGAGGGTTTCATGGTAGCTATTGCTGCCTATGCTATCCCTAAGCAATCTCTTAAAATGGAAGAGGTTATTGTAATTGCATTAACTGCTGCAGCAACTTTTGCTGTATTGGACGTCTTCGTCCCCACAATGGCATCTTCTGCCCGTGGTGGTGCCGGTTTCGGTATTGGCGCCAATCTGGTCGGTTTCCCCGGTGGTCTTTAAACCACTTGAATATATCTTACTATAATTGATATTTTTTTAAGTTAATTATAATAAATATAGGTCAAAAATGTCACTGCATAATAGTGATAAAATTTGTTGTCGTTATAATATATGAATATTATAATGATAGAAACTCTAGGTATAGGAATAATAATTGTTATCACTGTTTTTTTAGCAATGATGAATATTTCGGTTATGACAAAAACAAGAAAAAAACCGAGGGCATTCAATAAAAGATAAATTTTATGAGTTCGAATTATTTGTTATTATAGGGGTTTTCATCGCTCTTTTTCCACATTTTATAAATACGTTCTTTGTATTGGTTTAAACGCAAACCAGGATTCTGTTCTTTTAATATTTGAAATTGCGTTTTATAAAATTCTTTGAACCCGTCGTTTGATAGTTCATCTTCATTACTATCAAACATATTAATTGCCTCATCAATTGAATTCACATATTCATTATGATTATTATCAATGTTGGTTAATAATATATCATTATTGACAATATTTCTATTTAATAATTTGTTGTCTTTTTGTTCTTGTTTCTGCATTGACTCTTCTTTTTTCTTTCTTCGCTCTTCTTCTAATATACGCTGTTCCTCTTTTTTTCGCATTTTGTCTTCTTTGTCTTTTTGAGCTTTTGATTTTGGCATAGTGGCTAAAAGATGTAACAATTCAACGTCATCACCCTTCTTTTTTCCGGACTTTGATTTTTTACACTGTCCAAGAGATTCTTCTTCTAGAATTAATAATTCATTCATTTCTTTTGCATTTCGCATTTTTTCCTCTTGTTTTTCATTTTGTTGTTGATTTTTTAAAAGACTCCGTTTATTTGTGCCCTTTTCCCAAGAACCTTCTTCTTGTAATATTTGTTGTTGTTGATGTTTTTCAACTTCACGTTGTTCCGTCTTATCTGCTCGTTTTTGTTGTTTCGATGGCATTTAAATACTATATGAGATAGTGTTTAAATTTGTTTTTTTATATTTTCATTCATTAATATTTTTCGTTTTTTCTCTAAAATCTCTGTGTAATTATCAAATAAATCTTTGGAACTCTTTCGATCCAATATTTTGTTTAATACGTTCGTTTCCATGTTACTTAATTTCTGTAAAATATGTTTGTTGGAATTTATCATATTGTATTTTGGACTACCAATTGCATATTTTTCTTTAATCGATGGCAATTGTTGTAATTGTCTTGGAACAGGTTTGGGTATTTTGGGCATTTGACGTTTTTGCACACACTTTATTTTCTTCATATCGGTAATATAATTTAATACATCAATTGTTGTATTTGAATTATATACATCTTGTGAAACGGTAGATAAAACATAGGTCTTGGACTCGGGATCAAACGATTGTCGCAGCATTTTTGTTAATTCACATTTTCGATAAGGTATATGCGGTTTTTTATCAACCAATGCTCGAATGCATTCTTTTAATGCAAATAAACTTTGGTTTATTTCACCGTTTTCTTTATAACTGTCTCTATTTGCACATATAGATACTTTTGCCTTTTCGCAACCAGCTAAATCCATGATTTTCAAAAAATGATTATTGAATTCGATGTTGATTTGTAAATGCGAACGCGATGACGTATTATTTTCGCTAGAAATACCGGTTTGTCGATTTTCTAAAATAATATGATTCAGTTCCGCAATATCTTGTTTTGTTTTGATATCTTTTTTTTGAATATTGCACATGACAAATTTTTTATCATGATTTTCACGCTGATGAATCAGTCTTTTATTGTTTAATATATCGTAACATTTATTATTATATATTTCAACCAACGTTACACTTACAGGATAGTTTATATCTAATATGTCACGTAATATTAAACTTACAAATCCTTCCTCTTCTTTTCCTTTTATTTTATGATCACCTAAAATAGTGTGTGTTTTTCCGGAACCTGTTTGTCCATAGACATAAAAAGTAGCATTTTTATTGTATTTTAATATACTTCTCAATATTTCGATCGATATGTAATTGTATATATCCATATTTGCACATTTATCATCAAACACCTTGTCGAGTTTATAATTACAATCTACAATATAATTGTTCAAATATGCCTTTTGTTGTTTTTTTACAATTATCGTATCATTATTATTAAAAACACAGGTATCCGCGTTATTATTTGCATTAGGTTTTATTCTCGAAAATATTTTTATGTTATTCATAATATAATGTAATTTGGCGATTTTATCATTTAACAAAATTATAATTCAGAACTGTCGCTATCATGATCTGTATATCTCAGTGTTTAACGCATGTTTTACACCGATCAAATTAAACAAAAATTAATATCCTAATTCTTCAAGTACTGGTTTGAATTTAAGATACAATAAATATTTTACTTCGTTAATGGATAAAGGATCATATTTCAAAACTACATTTTCAAAAAACAAATATTGAAATCCAATAATACAACACCCGAACATCAAATAATGTACAGCATATCCTAAACGCTGGGTGCAATTTTTATCGCAATATATTTTTGTGTTTTCATGCACTAACATGTTATCTTCAATATCTGATCCTTTACGATAACGAACCACGTTTTGCATTTCAATATCATTTTCTTCTGACGTTACAGGGACAATACTTCTTTCTATTTTATTTTTTGTATATGATTTATAGTTATGTTCCACTATGTAAATAAACACACTAATTCCGGCTAATATACCCCAATATTCAATAATTTGGATAAATAATTTTTGATTTTTTTTATTCCGTTCTTCTTCTGCATCACGTCTTATATTTTCCATATATTCATCGTTTGTTTGACTCGTGTTTCCATTATTTACTGTTAATCCCGGAAAAAAACCGCCAATAGAAAACTGATTTGAAGTTGCTAAATCATACACAGTGTCAATTTCTAATAAATATCTCGAAGAACTGGGGTTTAACGAATTCATATTTTCGTATGCGATATTTTCGAGCAAATTCATATTTGTATCTACTAATTGCACCAATTCATTACCTAATTTTCCAACTACTTTTTCAAATATGGTTGTTTCCATTGGACCAATATAAGAAAAATAAAAGCAAATTTCTAATATGGCAATGCCAGAAACATGAAATAAAATATTATACATCTTTTTACAAATAGAGTAGAAAAAAATGTATTTATAAAGAATTGAATAATGTAACAAATTTACATTACACGGTGGGGAAAAATTCCCAATCTAAATCGCCACAGACCTTTTTCCATATCATATCTTGCTCTAATTGTTTTTCCCTATCTTTCATCATAGGAATATAAGGTAAATATTGCGTTTGATCAAGTAGCGTACATAATTGATATAATGTGTACGTATAATTGAAAAAGTTCGTTCGATTTGCAGGACAATGAATTGCCCATGGTTTCTGTATTTCAATGAACAAAACACATAATGTTTCATGCAATTCTTCGTTCATGATCGGCGGTTTCACACCAAATATGGAATTAATATATTGAATGTGTTCAAAATATTTATTAAGTCCCAATTTTCGCAATATTTCTCGCATTTTATCATAATTGATACATTTCATGTCTGTAATTCGTTCCTTTTTAATGCGCGCACGAATCGCATCAATAACCTCGTCCGGTATTTGCGTGGTTTCTTTGGCTTGAAATTGGGACAAAATCTCTTTAAAATGATTCAATCTTATATATGCTGTATAAGAAACTTCATTGGGTGGATCTTTGTTGTTCGGTTTTGAACTATCTATAATATAAGTAATAAATTGACCACACAAATGATTATTACAAATCATAATACCGTCCTCATCTTGCGGTACCATTTCCCCCTTCTCGCATACTGTGCAAATATCACAAGATAAAATGTAGTCTTGTGGATTTGTGAATTCATTATTCACATTTCTCCAATAATCTTGATACATTTTTTTCGATTGATTATATTTGTCAGGATCACTTCGATCAGAAGTGGTGGATTTAACCTTGAAAAAGGAATTCAATACCTTGACATTTTGATTTTGATCCCCCGAAGATATTTGTTTCTTGGACTCAAAATAATCAAAAATGAATCTTGAATTATCCAATAAATATTTCTTCTTTTCTTTTTGCATTTGTTTGATAGTGTATTTCTTTTCTGAAATTTTGTCTTGTATGTCCAAGATTTTGTCAATTTGTTCATTCGAATATTGTGTTAATTCTTCCTTTAAAATCTTGATCTCTCCCTTTAATTTAGGTATTTGCTTCGTCTCATTGTTGTAAAATTTATCTAGCATTTCGTCATGTTTTTCGTCCAATGACGTAATTTGTTTTAATTGAGCATTTTTGGATTGTTTGCTCATTCAAATTCCACTTCAATATGAAAAAATATGTTTTCTTTTTTATGTATTTTGTTGAAAAACTAATATGTTTATTTTTGTAAAAAAATTCTAAATAGTAAATATACAATTAAATTATTATGGAAAGTGAATACGATACAAAAAATGGATTTCCAGTTGTAAATACATTGTCTATAGATGCTACTACATTTATTAAATGGGATAGTCCCCCTGCATCTACGAATAGTGTATCCCCTAGTCCAGGTTCAATTGTACCTATTATTAACGCTACAAAAACCATTGATTCGGTTCATGACGAATTAGGAAAAGAAGGCAAAAATGCAAAACCAAATGATTGGGAAGATAAAGTAATTGAATATACGCAAACTGGTACAACACCTCCTTTACTTATACCAGAATCATTAAATACATATGCAAAGTGTGTTATTTCAGAAGACGCACAAAGTGTAGATGAAGGAAGAATTCCATATACGATTCCTAATAACAACGAATTTTGTTATATAAAAGATTGTTTTCCAGGTGCTTGTGTCCCGGGTTTAAATAATTTATTAGATCAAAGTGCCGCATCATTAAAAAGTTTTTTTGAACAAACGGGTTCTCCTGGATTTACAAATCCTCTAAAAGGAGGAGGAGGAATTGGACAACAACTTATGATAGCAAAGTCAGACGATACAAGATTACAATATACCGCCTATTTTAATTATGATTTATTAATGTTTCGTTATATTATTGATTTTTTTAAAAATATTGAAATAATTGCTATTGATGAAGGTGAATTGAATACTATTTATAATAAAATAATAACTTCTCCAATGGTGTTATATACTCCCAAAGAAATACAAATAATAAATAGTGTAAATTTAAATTATTTGTGGGCATATTTAATGATATTTTGTAAAGAAAGTGTTGAAGAAGATCCTTATTTGGGAGTCGCAGGAAGTCAAGTTGAATATTATAATATGTTGAACCAATTAAGTCAAATACGTTTTGACGGTTTTATGGTAAATGGTGATGGTTATATATCAAATCCCATATTTTATTATCGTGGAATGGAAGCATATTATATGATTAGTGCAGATACTGCTACTTTTATTGATACTTTTTGCAATACTATTTATCAAAACGTGAAAGGGGAGGTTAAATTTCAACAAAATGCTGATAATACAACAAGACTTGCAGGTGGCGTTCAATATACCACATCACAATCCATGGCTGCCACATGTATATCTTCCATTATGGGAAAACTTAAAAGTGTGGTTTGTAGGAATTCTGATAACAAGGACCCAATTAAAAACGCATGTATGCAAGAAATTTCAAGATTAATGGGTAACAAAAAACAATCACCAAGTGGTTGGAGTATATTGAAATTTTCAGGTGATACATCTCATATTGTATTTGGTGAAATTATGGAATGGATTAAAAATAAATACAGTCTGCAGTTTCAAATAAACTATTTATTATCTGAACGACCTCTTGCTGGACGTTTATTATCTGCTGGAAAAACAATTATGATGGTTAGTACAAATGTTTTCATGAAAAATTTTACAGGAAAAGGTTCAGAAAATAAAGACCATCGTCGTGCAGCATTCTATATTAATTTTGATAAATCGATTTCTTATATTAATATTATTGAAGGTTTATATGAAAAAATTAATAATGTTTATACAAATGGGAGTCAATATGTATCAGCATTTAAATCACCTTTTATTCAATCTTTACAACCTTTGCCAACAGATACAATTTTTTCGGATAAAGCAAAATATTTATCGAATGTTACTGGTGCGACACTTGAATTAAACCCCACAATTGGCAATATTAATGATCAAGAGATGATTGTTTTGAATACAATTATGACTGACCCAAAGATAGTATTTTTTTTACAAGCATATGAAGTAGATGAATTAACAAATAAATTAAACAGTATAACAAGTGACTTTGAAACTCTTGGACAAAATTTAATAGGAAGACGTTTGATGGGTGTTCGTATTGGTAGTAAATCAAATTGGAAATTTTTAATTAGTGAATTATATGATCGCGAACGAAATCCACAAGCGGATGTTAATATTATTGTTCAACAATATGATAATATTCGTCAAATTATGTCATTGTCAAGTCTTTTATCTAATAAATTAGGTTTGATAGGACCTTTTTTAAATAATAGTTTCAATGAGTTTAAAACAAATCAAGGATTTAATGCTATATTTTCAAAAATTGTAAAATCATATGGTGATCTTACAAAACTCAATAAATTTGAAGATGAACGTATTGCTGATTGGTTAAATAATAAAAAAGGTGAAAGTCAAAAAATACCGAGTAGTGTTGAATTGATTATTCAAGAATTGAAACATTTTATTGTGGATTGTTTAAAAGTAAATGAAAATTTGACAGCGCCTGTAAAAATAACAGGTGGTGGTAATAGTACTATAAATAATAAACAATCTGGTGGAGACCCGACACTTGTAGTTGGGGAAACAGAAGTATTTCTTGACGACTTTGAAGATACATTAAGTCAATCTATGATAACATATAATGTTGATAAATCAATTGATTACAGTGAAATAGAAACAATGGTTAATGATTTTGTCGGTTGGAGAATAGATGCCTACAAATATCAGAATATTATAGATGAAAGTATTAATTATATAGGGAGAAATGCAGATATATATGAAGTACTAAGTAATCGCGTTTTATTACTAAGTGGTTTATTAGATGTAAATGATGAAACCTTTTTAAAAGATATACAACATAATTTTGCGTTTGTTATTCAGTCTTATGTTAGATTGGGTTTTGACGAGATGCAAATAAATAAAGAATTATTTCAGGAGATAATTTTAAGAATTGAAACATCTCTTAATACAAAAAAAACATTTAACCAAATAGATAAATTAAAAACATACTATCACTATATTAATAATACTCCGACATTTATAACTGCGGTTCAGACCGAATATCCTTTAATATTTGATAATTTTGATGTTGTTTTTAGCTCTTTATATGGAGAATTAACACAATTAACGGATAATATTACAACAATAGTTTTAACCGATGATATTAATGGAAACATATCAACTATTATTCAATATTTACAAATATATAACAGAATTATGGCAAAATATCAATTGTTACAACCTTATAAAGAATCAGAAAATTCAGTAAGAACTACAATATTAGATCGTATTGTACATAAGGCTGTTACTATTTTTGGAATAATAGGTGGCAAAAAAACTAAAAAACGTCGTAAAAATTCTCGCAAAAAGAAAGGGTCCAAAAAAACCAAAAAACACAAAAAAAGACGAACAATAAAGAAAAATCGTAAAAATTAAGTATGCAATAACAATATACAAATGAATACCGATATTCATGTTCATTATCAACCAAATAATATTAACCCGAAACAATTAAAAATCATGATTTTTTTAATGAATGCTTTAGAAAAAGGGTGGTCCATCAAAAAGAATGGGGAACAATTCATTTTTACAAAAAAACATGAAAGAAAAAAAGAAGTATTTGATGAAAATTATTTAGAACAATTCATCCAATCCAATTTTGATATGGATATTTTACAGCATATCTAATTTTAGTAGCATTATTTTCGTACCATTATACTGCAATAAATTTTGGGATTGTCAAAAAAACAATAATAAT
>Ga0114995_10000494_pt1 | contig 27455 bp, 22 predicted proteins | sample ArcticOcean_MG_C_11_FD_87038 | JGI IMG/M metagenome (GOLD analysis project Ga0114995, IMG submission 87038) | Marine microbial communities from western Arctic Ocean - ArcticOcean_MG_CB2_154 | ecosystem: Environmental > Aquatic > Marine > Oceanic | place: Arctic Ocean: Canada Basin | collected... | reverse complement strand
GATAATGCGAAAACGGCAACAATCAATGCGTCAAACTCTAAAACAACTGCTGCAGGTGGAGCAGATACTTCAGCTAAAAAAACTAAATGTTCTAAGTCTTGTTCTAAATCATGCAGCAAGTCTAAGGTAATAGAAGAAAAAAAGAAAAAGTCTGAGATTTAATTTATTATTTCTAATAGAAATTTAAAGCCCTGAATACTTATTTATTTAGGGCTTTTTTTGTGTTAAAAAATTGAATTTTCTTTGTTCGTTTTGTGTGAACAAAAAGGTGCGGAAATTCACTTCGATTTCTAAGGAATTAACGATATTTGAACAATGTCAAGTGACTTCGTAGTTTCAGCTAGAAAATATCGTCCAGACTCCTGGGAAAAGGTAGTAGGACAGGATAGTATAACATCTACCCTGAAGAACTCTATAGCTTCTCAAAAACTTGGCCAAGCTTATCTTTTCTGTGGCCCGAGAGGGGTAGGGAAAACGACTTGTGCTAGAATATTTGCTCATAAAATAAATGAGGCTGACGGAATAAAACCGGAAGACCTTTCGTTCAATATTTTCGAATTGGATGCTGCTTCGAACAATTCTGTTGACGACATAAGAGAACTAAATACCCAAGTTAGAATACCGCCACAAATAGGAAGCTATAATGTGTATGTGATCGATGAGGTTCACATGTTATCAGCGAGTGCTTTTAATGCTTTTCTAAAAACGCTGGAAGAACCACCTGCTCACGCAGTTTTCATTTTAGCTACCACAGAAAAGCATAAAATACTACCTACTATTTTAAGTAGGTGTCAGATTTTCGACTTCCATAGAATTAGTGTTCCTGCCATAGTGAAACACTTAGTTCAAATAGCAGAAAAAGAAAACATTAAATTCGAAGAAGAAGGCCTTCACATTATAGGTCAAAAAGCAGACGGAGCTCTTAGGGATGCACTTTCTATTTTCGACCAAATGGTATCGTTCTCTGATGGGAATTTAAGTTATAAATCAGTCATTGAGAATCTCAATGTATTGGACTATGATTATTATTTCAGAGCTGCTGACTGCATCATCAAAGAGGATATTAGCTCTTCTCTAGTAATTTTTAACGATATCCTTAAAAATGGATTTGACGGTCATATTTTCATTAATGGACTAGCGGAACACTTCAGAAATCTACTGGTAAGTAAAGATGAAGTTACCGTGAGCTTGTTAGAGGTAACTGATTCCATTAAGAAAAAATATGCTGAACAGTGCTTGGGAATTGACCAAAACCTAATAATCCAAGGGTTAGGCGTTATCAACAATTGTGATGTTGGCTATCGAACTAGCAAAAACCAACGGCTCCTAGTAGAGCTTACTTTAATGCAGTTGTGCAGTCTCAAATATAATGAGGCTGAAAAAAAAAACTCAATTAGTTTAATTCCCATAGGTATAGAGATTCCTGCCCCCCCTAAGAAAACTAGCTTACCTCAGAGAAAGGAAAAAACAGCTATGGCTCTAACTGCATCTGCACCTCTCTCCAATAAAGAAAGTAATAATTACGTCCATGCTACTCATGGAATATCGCTCAACGGTGAAATAAAAAAGCTTGAAAACGAACATCAGAAGAAAATCACAGAAGCGGCTAGGATAGCTCAAGTCAATGAGCGTAAAGATGATGTACTGCTTGATAAACTTGAGCTAAACGAGGTAAATGCTGGCTGGAAAGAATTCACTTCTCACTTAGGTAAATCAGGAAAGAAAAATCTTTTCGCAGTTTTAAGCCATACCGAGCCTAAAATAAATGAGAAGAATGAGATTATATTCCCTGTAAGAAGTGAAACCGATGAAAGCTACTTTAATGATGTAAGACAAGATTTAACCGTCTTTTTAAAAGGAAAACTTGCCGTAACTCATCTTAGCTTAAGGTCTGAAGGTGTTACTGATTCAAGCGGAGCTGCTCCTGAACGAAAATTTCTTTCTGAAGTAGAAGTCTTAAAAAAGATGACCGAACAGAACCCTCAGTTGGGAAAACTTAAAGAAATGTTTGATTTGGACCTCAAATAAAAAGCCCCGTTCATAACTGAACAGGGCTTAAGTATTTTATATGAAATAAAGATTATTTCTTTACTGCAGCTTTTGACCCTGTTCCCATTGACTCTTTAGGTTTGTTTTCTAACACTGCATCTTCCTCTTCCTTACTCTCTTTCCATTTAGTGTAAAGCTTTAATTCAGAAGGATCTAAAAGCGCACTTAATCTTTTATCTCTACCCATTTCTAAACCCTCCTTAGCTTTAGCTTTATGCTCTGCCGTTTTATCACTAGCCATAGTTTTAGATAAAGCTACTTCATACTGACTAAGAGCACTCGCTATATATGACAGTCTCTTCTCATCTTTTATTTTAAGAGCTGCAGATATCTCTCCAATATCATTTTTCACCTTTTTAAGGGCTACTTCTTTAGGATTGATTACGACCTCTGTACTAGAAGATGGTTTAGTATCTTGTGCAGCCAAATCTGAAACCGCGAAGCAAACACCTAAAGCTAGAATGGTTATTTTTATTTTTTTCATTTTAAATTTGTTTTTTTACACTTATTTACGAAGATATTATAAAAACCATCTCCAATTAATGCTTTTCAAATATAACTAATGAGAGTCGACAAATATCTATGGACAGTAAGATTATACAAAACAAGAAGCCTAGCTACTAAGGAGTGTAAACAAAATCACGTAATAGTTAAGAATGAACTGGTAAAACCGTCCAGGCTTCTAGCTATTAATGATGAGATAATATTAAAGAAAGGACCTGTTTTTTTTACATACAAAGTAATCGACTTCCCTAAAAGCAGATTAGGGGCTAAACTCGTAGAGCTATACGTGAAGGATATTACACCTCAAGAAGAAAAAAACAAATTAGAACTCATAAGAGAAGCTAACCGAGCACAAAGAGACAAAGGGCTAGGAAGGCCGACTAAAAAGGAAAGAAGAGCCATTAATAAATATTTTGAAGATGATAGTGAAGAAGATTACTTCGACTGATTGTAAAAGGCTAAGACATCTAGTGTTGTGGCCGCATATTCCATATGAAAAAGACTGCATCATAGATATAGATGAGCAAGAAGATGCTATTCATCTAGGAGCTGTATTGGATGGTCAGATTATAAGTATATGCTCCTTATTCAAAACTACTAATCCTGTATTGGCTTTACCTGGAGATCATTACAGATTGAGAGCTATGGCCACGCATCCAGATTTTAGAGGGAAAAGTGCTGGCAGAGCAATAGTTCTAGAAGCGATAAACATTCTAAAGGCAAACAACACTGCTGTCTTGTGGTGCGATGCTAGAGAGGTGGCACTAGACTTCTACAGTAAGCTAGGATTTAATAATAAAGGAGATTTCTATAACGTTAAAAATATAGGGGCTCATAAATTAATGTACTGCGAACTTTAAAGATTTTCCAGCTCATTCATCATGAACGTCATTAATTCTTTAATATATCCTTGAGAAAAGTCAAATTTAATTCCTGCTTTTTCATAAATCTCAGGAACGCTTAATGTATATCCAACGCTAAGAGCTTCTTTGTATTGAGCTATGGTTTTCTCTGGGTTTTCTTTAAAGTTTTTCCAAACCGCTATAGCTCCTAACTGAGCCATTCCGTACTCTATGTAATAAAAAGGAAGTTCAAATATGTGAAGTTGCTTCTGCCAAGTATTTTTCCTCACCTCTCCTGAATCATCCCAGTTTACCACACTATTTCCTAGTGATTTATTTATAGCGACCCATTCTAAATCTCTTTCTTCTGCCGTATGCTCTGGGTTTTCATAAATCCAATGCTGAAACTTATCTACCATAGCTATCCATGGCAATGCCATTATACTATCTTCTAAATGCTCTTTTTTAGCACGCTTCAAGTCTTCCTTGGAATAGAATTCATCCCAGTGCTTCATACTCATTAACTCCATACTCATGGACGCTAATTCCGCCACTTCACTCGGACACGATTTAAAAGCACTAAACTCTAAACCATGGCTTAAAAAAGAATGGACAGCGTGGCCTCCCTCATGCATCATAGTCACTAAATCTCTCGGAGTCCCAACAGCATTCATGAAAATAAAAGGTGCTCCGCTCTCATAAAGAGGGTAATTATAGCCTCCAGGGCTCTTGCCTGGCTTAGAAGCTAAATCTAAATGACCTAACTCTTTCATATCAGCTAACGCTTGACCAAAATACTCATCTATCATTCCGAAAGATTTAATACTCTTAGTCACGAGTTCTTCTGCACTTGAAAACGGCTTAAGCTCCGATTTCCCAGGAAGAGTCGCATTGGTATCCCATGGTCTTAGTTTATCCAACCCTAGCTTTTCTCTTTTCTCAGCGTATATCTTATTTACTAAGGGAGTAACCTCAGATGCTATGCTTTCATGAAAATTAAAACAGTCCTCTTTAGTAAAATCAAATCTTCCAAGACTCACAAATTTATAATCTCGGAAATTCTCGTAACCAGCATTTCTGGCCACTTGATTTCTTTTTGAAAGTAATTCATCGAAGATAGAATGAATCTCTTCTTTAGACTTCAACCTAACTTCGTTTATAGCATCAAATGCTGCTTTTCTTATCTCTCTCTTTTCACTCTGGAGCAGCTTACCCGCTTGAGGCATAGTAAGGTTTTCACCATCTATTTCCACGGACATCCCGCCAGTAATACTTCCATATTCTTGGGTCAGAGTTTGAATTTCAGCATTCAAAGAAATGTTCTCTTCTCGGAATAAATCTATAGCGTTCTTGACACTTTTAAACCAAATCTCATACGATTTACCTTTCAGTTCTGACTTAAACTCTGAGCTGTTTATCTTTTTATTGAGCAGGTTAGATAGTGGACTTAATTTAGGGGATATTTCAGTCACTAAATGCTTGTATTTACTCGAATGCTCTTCATTAGACGTATCTATAGTCATACCTATATAACACCAGGCATACTCCTCCTCCATAGCTGACTCTAACTCATTCAAATCATTTAGCCAAGATCTGAATTTATCAAAACTATTAATATTCCTGCCCAATAACTCATCATAAATAGGCTCCAATGAATCCCAGTTACTAATATTAAAATCTTTTGGGAGGTATATTCTCTTCGTTTTTTCTACAAGCATTTTTTATATTAGGCAAATTATTCCTCTTCATCAGAAGCTACCTCTTCTGACGCTACTTCCTCACCTAATGTGATTAAACCATGTTCCTGAAGGTTATTATACCAATTAAAGATCTTCTTTAGATCAGAGGTATAAACTCTATCCTGATCAAAATCAGGAAGCACCTCTCTCATGTAATTCTTCAACTCTTCAGACGATGCTTTAGGCGTTATGGCTTTTCCTCCACTTTCCTTTTCAGCTATTAAAGCAAAAACCTTTTTGAGAGGAATGTCCTCCTCATATGTATAAACGCTTATATCTTCTAAAGCACTAATTTTATTAGCAGAATAGACTGGTATTTTCTTTCCATCTGTCAGTGACTCCACTATTAAACTACTCTTGTTCTGCCCTACTGTTTTGTATAGCCCTGGCTTTCCTGTAATAGCGAGTAAATCTTTTAAATCCATAAATCTTTATTTTGTTGCGTTGCAAATCTAACGCTTAACCTCTTTATAAGTAGGTATATTGTTTAAATATGAAATGGATTTGCTCTCTATGCTAACCTCAGCGCAGTAATGTTTCATCCCATTTGTAATCACTAAATATGGAACTTTAAGGCTAAGGTTGTATCGAGCAGCTTGATCGAAAACAGATGCGTCAAGCTCTATTCTAGCGGCTTTACACTCTATCAATACTTTCATTTCTCCGCTCGCATTGTAGGTAACAATATCAAATCTTTTTTTGAGATTATTCACTAAAATCTGCTTTTCGACTTTCATTAAACTCAGCGGATAACCTAATTTTTTATACAGAAAAAAAATGAAATGTTGTCTAACCCATTCTTCAGGAGTTAGAATTATACTCTTTTTTCTAACAAGACAACGAACCTTTAAGACACCCTTTACACTTACTAATTCTAAGGGTGTTTCGGGTAAATTTAAAACGGGTAGGGCGTCATTCATAACTTTGTCTAATTATCTTCAATTTTGAACGCTAATTTAGCATCTTTGGAGTCCATGAAAACAAAACAAGAAATAGTAAACAATTGGCTACCCAGATATACAGGAGTTGAATTAAAGGATTTCGGTAGCTATATATTACTGACTAACTTTAATAAATATGTAGATCAGTTTGCTGAGAAATACAAAGTGGAAGTGAATGGTCTTAATAAAGCTATGCCTAGCGCTACCGCTGAGGACATTACTATCATTAACTTCGGTATGGGAAGCCCTAATGCCGCTACTATTATGGATTTATTATCTGCTATAAAACCTGAAGCAGTTCTTTTCTTAGGGAAGTGTGGTGGGCTTAAAAAGAGAAATAAACTTGGTGATTTTATTCTTCCTTTAGCTGGTATACGAGGAGAGGGAACATCCAACGATTACATGCCTAAAGCAGTCCCTGCATTGCCCTCTTTTGCATTGCAACGCGCTGTCTCTTCGACCATCCGTGATTTCGAGAAAGATTACTGGACAGGAACCATTTACACCACGAATAGACGAGTTTGGGAGCATGATGATAAATTTAAAAAGTATCTAAGAAAACTTAGGGCTACGGCTGTCGATATGGAAACTGCTACGCTTTATGTCGCTGGTTTTGCTAATAAAATACCTGTAGGAGCACTGCTTTTAGTTAGCGACCAGCCAATGATTCCTCAAGGCGTAAAAACCAGTAAAAGTGATGAAGGGGTTACTGCTAACTATGTAAGTGACCACCTAGAAATAGGAATAAAATCTCTCCAAGAGATAAAGAATAACGGAAGGTCTGTAAGACACCTTAGATTTAAATAATGAGCGAGTTAAGTATTTTAAAATCACTTAAAAACAAAGACTACAAGCCGGTATACTTTCTTACTGGAGATGAGCCCTATTACATAGATGAAATCTCAGACTATATCGAGGATAATGTGCTAGCGGAGGGTGAAAGAGATTTTAATCTCTCAATATTCTACGGAGGAGACTCCTCTATGGATGAAATTATCTCTTCTGCGAAAAGGTTTCCTATGATGTCTGAACGGCAAGTGGTCATCATAAAAGAAGCTCAAGCGCTAAAAGATTGGAAAAATAAAGATAAAACGGCCCTTCTAGCAAAGTACTTAGCAGCTCCATTAGAATCAACTATTCTCGTTTTTCAGCATAAGCACAAAACCTTAGATGGCAGAAGTCAAATAACTAAGACCATAAAATCCAACTCAGTTTATTACGAGAGTAAAAAACTAAGCGAATACAAAGTTCCTAACTGGATAACTGATTACGTAAAATCTAAGAGCAGAAATATAGATACAGCCACTTCTGCATTGCTGACAGAATACCTAGGAAATGATCTTAGTAAAATAGTAAATGCTTTAGAAAAGCTCCTAACTCTAGTAAAAGAAAATGAGCAAATCACCTCTCTTCATGTAGAGAAAAACATAGGCATAAGTAAGGATTATACTATTTTCGAGTTTCAGAAAGCACTCGGAACTAAAAATGTTCTACAAGCGAATAAAATTATAAATTACTACTCGGCTAATCCTAAAACCTACCCTTTACAACTACTCCTGCCCATCCTTTATAAATACTTCACCAGACTGATTAAACTTCACAGACTTCCACCAGGAGAAAATGCAGCGCAATTTCTAGGGGTGAGTCCATACGGATTAAATGACTTCAACCTAGCCAAGAGAAATTATAACGCGGGAAGTTTGGCTAGGATTATAGGGCACCTCAGAAAAGCCGACACCATGTCTAAAGGAGTGAACAACCCGAGCACACCAGCTGAACAAATTCTCAAAGAGCTTACTTATAAAATACTTCACGACCCTAAATAGTCCGCATTTTTTCAGATATTCGCGTGACAAGGAAGAAATGGCACGACCATTGTCTTTATACGGGTACTTAAAAGAGAATAGACATGAAATACTTAAAGAATTATCTTCTTATGATATGTATGGCATTAATGCTTACAAACTCAGCATTTACACAGGAAGAAAAAGAAGATTCAGATAGCGGACAGGAAGAAAAAAGCTTAATCGATAACGGGTCTTTCGAACTGGCTAAAACAGATGGAATGAAAAAGCCCGAGAATTTTGACGACCATATAGATGGCTGGTTTTCTGCTACTTATGTAAAAGCAGACTTGTTTAGCGAATCTGCTAAATCTGAATTACTTCGAATTCCTGAAAACGCCTATGGAAAACAAGAATCTATAGACGGAACTAATTACGCTGGATTCAGAGCGTATACTAAAGACTCTAAAAAACAAAGGACATATATCGGAAGAAATTTGCTGAAGCAGATGGAAAAGAATAAGACATACTGTATTAAAGCTCAAGTAAGTCTAGCAGATTTGTCTAAATACGCTGTTAACAGCATAGGTGTTTACGTCTCTAAGAATAAAGTTCAAAAGGGAGATTCAAAGTCAATAATAGAACCTTCTTTTCAGATTAAAAACACATTAAACCCTGTCATTAATGAGAGAGAAGGATGGACTACTATATGCGGAACATACACCGCTAATGGTGGAGAAGGAGCTATTATTATAGGATGTTTTGACGAGGATAAAAATCTACAGATAGAAAAACTTAACAAACCCAAAGGGTTTACTGCTACCCAATCTTTGGATGCATATTACTACCTAGAAAATGTAGAAGTAAACGAAATAGTAGCGGCTTCTCAGTGTGACTGTGGGAATGGCGGAGTTGAAGAAGAAGTAATCTACTCTCCTTCTTATGTAATTTTTGATGAATTAACTGATGAAGAAAAGATTTCTGAAAGCACGATTTATTTCGCTCAAGAGTCTGCCAGAATTAATTCAGTGGCTAAAAGAGACTTGAAAAACTTAATCGCTTACTTAAAAGAAAATCCATCTATAAAACTGAAGCTAACGGGGCACATGGATTTAAGTGAGTTTGATGAGTCTAAGGTAAAAGTCAGACTTTCTGATATAGGTGCTCAGAGAGCCGCTTCTCTAAAAAATTACTTTGTGTCTAAAGGTCTAGAAGAATCGCGATTTACTTCTAAAGACAAAGCCGCAAGCCTTCCTCTTTCTAAGCACAAAACACCAATGCAATTGGCTAAAAACAGAAGAGTAGAATTCTCTGTGCAGTAGCAGCATTAAAAAAATTAAATTCTTAAGCCCTCAAGGTGAACCTTTGAGGGCTTTTTACAAAATAAATAACTCCATATTTAGTTATCTAATCAGTGAAAGAAATTATTCTGTCATTTTTCTTAACCCTATCTGCCCTAGTTTTGTTAGCCCAAAACCTAGTCCCCAATCCTAGTTTCGAGAAATTTAAATATTGTCCCGTCACCTATAATCAGACCTCGTTAACCTTAGTGGATAATTGGAGACAAGCTTCTGACGGAACTCCAGATTACTTTAATTCCTGTAGTGATAAAGCAGGTGTACCTGAGAATATGTTCGGTGAACAGAACGCCAAATCGGGAGAAGCTTATTTAGGGTTAGTGACATTCTCTGCCTCTAAAAGAAACTATAGAGAGTACATAAAAGCTCCACTTAACAGAAAGCTAAACGCAGGTGAAATGGTCTGTGTAGAGCTTTATGTAAGCCCTGCAGATCACTCTCGCTACGTTACAGACGGAATAGGTGTTTCTCTTAGTAAAAAGCCACTTAAATACACGCTAGATAAAGTTCTCGAGACCACTCCTATCATGGAATCACCTGAGCTTCATTTTATAGATGGATATGAACAATGGACCCTTCTCAGTAATGAGTTTATAGCCAAAGGAGGAGAGGCATATATTACCATCGGAAACTTCAAGCCGGACAGTAAATTAAATGTCTTAAAAAGAACAACCAAAGAAGACATATCAGCTAATAACTGGGCTTATGTATACCTAGATAGTTTAGTGATAAAACCCATTAAAGAAAAGAAGGAATGCAGTTGTGTAAATGAACTTTTAGCTGAACTCGTGGTGAATCCCCCTGCTCAGCTATCTAAAGCTATTTCTTTAAAACTAGAATCTGTTCTTTTTGACTTTGACTCTTCCGTATTAAACTCTCAAGCAGAGGCTAAGCTAAATGACATTTCTAAAAAATTACTCCGCAACAAAAACCTCTTCATTCAAATAAACGGACATACGGATATTATAGGACGAGAGGGTTACAACCAAAAGCTCAGCAGGGAAAGAGCCGAAAATGTTCAGCAGTTTATCGAAAATAAAGGTTTAGACATCAATAGACTAGAAATACAATTTCATGGAAGCACTTCCCCAGTAACAGAAAACGAAACTACAGAAGGAAGGGCTCAAAACAGGAGGGTAGCCTTTGAAATTCTAGAGAAAAGCTATGTCGTACATGCTAAACCTCAGAAGAACTAGTTACCTCTTTTTTAGGGACCCTAAGCAATAAAAGCACTCCCAAAACAAAGAAGGCCACTAGCGAAACTAAAGACAACCTCATCCCACTTAAAGCAGTATCTGACACACCAGAATTCATAGTACCCACTTCTTCCAAATAAGCGAACATAAAAAGACCGATGGCTAGGCCTATTTTCTCAGAAACATCGTAAAAACTAAAATAGGAAGCTGTATCCTTAACTTCAGGAATAAACTTAGAAAAAGTAGACCTTGATAAAGACTGAATCCCGCCCATAACAAAACCTACGATGGCTGCCATTACATAAAATTCGGTTGGCGAATGAATGAAAATAGCGCCTACACATAAAAAAGCCCAAAAAATATTAACTATCACTAAAGCCTTTACGTTGCCCCATTTGGCACTCATTCTGCTCATAACATAAGCCCCTGGTATAGCTATCAACTGAATTAGCATTATACTAATAATTAACCCATTAGTTTTAGATGTATCATCCAGCCAGTCTATTTCCTTAGCCGCAAAATAAGCTGCTACCAACATCACCGTTTGAACACCCATAGAGTAAACGAAAAATGCTTGAATGTATCTTTTAAGCCTTACCGTACTCTTAACCTTCTGCCATACATACTTCAACTCTCTAAAACCTTTAACTAAAATTTTGGCATCCACTAAAGCCTTTGATTTGCCGGGTGGAAGCACATAAAGAGAATATTGGGTAAATACAAGCCACCATAAGCCAGTCATTACAAAAGCCCATTTAATTTCCATTATCTTCCCTAAATATAATCCTAGAATAGTAGCAAGGAGAATTACACTCCCCACATAGCCAAATGAAAAGCCTTTAGCTGAAAGTTTATCGTGCTCTTCGGGAGAAGCTATTTCAGGCAAGTATGAATTATAAAAAACGATTGACAACCAAAACCCAATTTGGGCCATTATGTAAAACAAGATAGTAGCGAAGAGGCCACTAGTAGTATTAGCATCAAAGAAAAACAAACCCATGCACGACACTGCACCTATTGTCGAAAACAACCTCAGAAAAAATCTTTTTCTACCTAAATAATCCGCCACACCAGTAAACATAGGCATCAATAAAGAAATAATCACAAATCCTATAGCTCCCGTATAACCTATTAAAGCAGTATTTACAAATTCTCTTCCTAGAAACTCTACTGTATTAGAAATAGTCTCGACCCCATCTATGAGAATAGTTTTTTTAGTTGAGGCCTCATAATAAATCGGAAATATCGCTGAGGTAATTACCAGTGAGTATACGCTGTTAGCCCAATCATACATGGCCCATGCATTCTGAGTGGTTTTCTTGGAGTAGGTCTTCATCAGGGGGGAAAGTTATAATAAGGTGTTTAATTCACCAAATTAGAAGGTATTAAAAGCTGTAAATTTGCGTTGAAAATTTATTTTCTGCAATGAAACAACATTTTGATATAGCTATAGTAGGAGGAGGAATCATAGGATCAGCCACCTTCTTTAAACTTTCAGAGAGGTTCCCAAATAAGAGTATCGTACTCATAGAAAAAGAAAAAGAACTGGCAGCTCACCAAACAGGAAATAATAGTGGGGTGATTCATTCTGGACTTTACTACACCCCTGGTTCACTAAAAGCGGTGAATTGTATCCAAGGCAGAAGAGAGTTAGTGAAATTCGCCCAAGAGCATAAGGTGGCTCATGATGTTTGCGGAAAAGTCGTAGTAGCTACCGAAGAATGGGAGCTTCCCCAAATGGAAAAAATCTACCAAACGGGACTTCAAAATGAAATTGAAGACATGGAAAAAATCACGGCAGACCAAGTTCGTGAAATAGAACCAAACTGTAATTCAATTGGAGGAATAAGGGTGGGCTGTACTGGAATTATAGACTACAGAGGAGCCACTGAAAAGATGACCGATTTGGCCCTAGCCGCCAATCAATCCAACGCGTTAAAACTGGGAGAAGAAGTACTAAACTTCACAAAGAATGGAGAGTTCACAACTATACAAACGAGCAAATCTGTTTACAGCTGCGATAAATTAATAGTTTGCGGTGGTCTTCAAGCCGATAGATTGGCTCGAAAAGATGATGTAAAGCTTAAAGAAAAAGTAGTAGGTTTTAGAGGTGATTACTATGAATTAACTGATCAAGCGAAGCATAAAGTGAAGCACCTTATCTATCCTGTCCCTAATCCAGAGTTTCCGTTTTTAGGTGTTCACTTTACACGAATGACTAATGGAGAAATAGAGTGCGGACCAAATGCGGTATTCACTTTTAAAAGAGAAGGATATGGAAAAACAGACTTCAATTTAAAAGATACTGCAGATGCCCTAAGCTATCCTGGAACATGGAAACTTTTCATGAAAAATATGAAGTTTGGAATCAACGAATACAAAAGAGCCTTTAGTAAAAAGTTGTTTCTAGAAACATTGCAACGCATGGTCCCTTCTCTTACCATGGATGACATTAGACCAGGAAGAGCGGGGGTAAGAGCACTTCTTCTGGGCCAAGACGGAGACACTAGAGATGACTTTAGAATAGAGTACACCGATCATTCTATTCATGTTTTAAATGCACCTTCTCCAGCAGCTACGGCATCCTTAGCCATAGGGTCTCAGATAGCAGACATGGCTCAAAAGCACTTTGACTACTAGCCAATTTCTTTTCTCACCGTAAATGTTAAATCTAGATTTTAATCAAAAGAATAATTTAGGGAGACAAAAATTTTCTTTTTAGCACACGATTTTAAGTCATGGGACAATTGAGATAAGTTTAAAAATGACTTAAATTTATGAACTTAAATAATCTCCATAATAAAAAATAATTAGTTCGCTTTGAAAGGGTTATTTACATTACATTTTATGAACGTACTGAAACAGATTGTTTTATTAGTTGCCTTACTTTTTGGTGCTCTACATTCGAAAGGGCAGTTTACAGTTGACACTTCATCTGACTCTATAGATATTAGCCCAGGTGATGGGATTTGTGCCGACTCAAATGGCGAATGTTCATTGCGCGCTGCAATTATGGAGTCCAACGCAATAACTGGATTGAACAATATATTTATCCCTAACAATGAGTACTTAATTACGCTAAATGTATCCTCGGAAAACGGATGTGTTTCAGGAGATCTGGATATCACTTCGGATCTTGTGATCCAAGGAGAATTAACAAGAGAGACTATTATAAACGCTGACTCACTAGATCGTGTGTTCCATGTCTTACCTGGTGTAATAGTCACTATTGAACACCTTGAAATACATCAGGGGTTTGTTTTCGCTGAAAACGGAGGAGCTATTCTGAATCAAGGTGATTTAAGCTTATTTGAGGTTGGTATTCGGAATTCAATGACCGAAGGTGACACCCAGGGGGGACAGATTGGAGGAATGGGGGGAGCTATTGCAAACGAAGGAATTATCACTATTGAAAACACAACCATTAATGACTGTATGGCTTTAGGTGGAAAAGGAGGCAACGGCATTGCCCCTGGAGGTGGAAGTGGCGGTGGTGGTGGCCCCGGTTTTGGTGGCGCAATTTACAATACAACTGATGCAGTTGGTGTAATGGTTAATTCAACAATTAGCGGAAACATTGCCATTGGTGGTCGCGGAGGTAGCGGCACCCATCACCAAGGTTCAGGTGTGGTTTCTAGTCCTGGTGGACTTGGAGGTGGAAATGGAGGTAGTGCAGGAGGTCAAAATGGGAATGGAGGAGTTGGAAACTGGGCCGGTGGTGGTGGCGGTGGTGGATCAATTTCAGGAGCTGGAGGTGATGGTGGATTTGGTGGTGGCGGAGGCGGTGGTGGTGCAAATTCCTGGGGAGGAAACTCTGGTCCATCAGGTGATGGCGGCCTTTATGGAGGGAATGGAGGACAAGGATGCTGCAGCGGAGGCTCAGGAGGTGGCGGAGGAGCAGGTCTTGGAGGTGGGCTATTTAATAACTCAGGAGATTTTAGCATTACAAATTGTACCTTCGCTTTTAATGAAGCATTAGGCGGAAACGGTGGCGGTGGATGGTTTAGCGGTGGCGGTGCTGCTGGCTCAGGTGGCGGTGGTGCCATTTTTAATCTAGATGGAAATGTAATCCTTAACAATTGTCTTTCAGCTGAAAACATTTCATCAGATTCTGGAAGACATTTGGCTGGTGAAATGAGTTCAACAGGAGGTCACAATCTGGTACAAACTTCAGACGCTGAGGTGACTTTTATCGGGGTGACAACTGGTGATTTATTGGATTTAAATCCACTTATTTTTCCTTTGACTAACAATGGAGGGAATACTGACACTCACCAGGTGGAATCTTGCGACCCTATTAGCCCAGCGATCAATGCAGGCAACGATGATTTAGCCAGCAACCTTGATCAAATCGGTCAGGGAAGAAGTGGCATTTCAGATATTGGAGCACTAGAGGTCTTGGCACCAATAGCAAGTTTGCTGCCTATGGATACGGTTCTTTGTATAGGACAGTCTCTACTTCTAGACGCAACCGTTCAAGATGGAATATACAACTGGTCAAACGGTTCAACTAACCCAACTTTACTTGTAGAGTCTGAAGATACATACACTCTAACCGTTAGTATCAATGGATGTGATTTTACTGATAACATAGTGGTAGACTACAGCCCACTAGAAAGTGTCGACTTAGGTCCTGATCAAACCCTATGTCCTGGCGATATTTTAACACTAGAACCTAATGCTGTGGCGGATTCATATCTATGGAATAACGGCTCGACTTCAACAACCTACCCAGCCGAAATTTCAGGCACTTACTCGGTAATAGTAACATTAGGGAACTGTAACGCTACTGACACCGTTTTCATTGATAATGTATCACCTCTCGTAATCGGTCTAGGACCTGACCAAAGTATTTGCGAAGGAGAACAAGTGACATTTAATACAGATGTCTTAGCAGATCAATTTATTTGGAGTTCAGGGGAAATCACTCCATCCATTACTACAAACTCATCAGGTGTTTACCAATTAACAGCCGAAATAAATGGATGTGAATTCTCAGAAAGTGTTGCTCTTGAGGTTATTCCATTGCCTTCATTTAACCTAGGAATCGATACCCAGCTGTGCCAGGGAGAAATATTAGTTCTAAATCTAACCAATGTAGGTGATTCCTATACCTGGCAAGACGGTACAACAGATAGCTCATACACAGTAAATGAGTCTGGAACATATTCAGTGGAGGTGATTCAAAACGGGTGTGCAGAAACAGATGAGGTCTCAGTCGTTGTGAATCCAATACCTTATTTTGATTTGGGAGCAGATAGAATAATTTGTTACAATGAGAATGCTCAAATCCAAGCACTAGCATCAAGCCCTAACGCATCAGTCACATGGTCAACTGGAGAGAATACAGCGGCTATTTCACCTACTTTAACCGGTACGTACACCGCAACTTCACAACTCAATAATTGTGTTTTCTCAGATGAAATTTACATTGAAATCATTCCACCTTTTGAACTTTATCTCGGTGATGATATGATTTTATGTACTGGACTCACTTACACTATTGACGCGTGGGACGAATCATTCAATTACCCAGTTCAAATAAATTGGAATGACCAAATAAATGACAGCATACGTGATGTAACAGAAACAGGTCTTTACCAAATTGAAGTGATAAGCTCTTGTGAAAGCAAGACAGATGAAATATTTCTAGAATTTGAGCAATGTGAAGATTGCAGAATATATGTACCTAACACATTTACTCCTGACAATGATGGGATAAATGATATTTTTGAGGTGAGCGCTTCCAAATGTAATTTCAACAACTATAACTTTTGGATAATGGATAGAAATGGAGACGTAGTGTTCACCAGTCAATCTCCAGATTTATACTGGGATGGTTCATTTCAGCAGGGAACTCATTATGTAGAAGACGGTATTTACACTTGGAGATTGTTATTCACTTTTGAGGACGAGAAAGGCACAAAAGGGGAAGAGCAGTTTGGTCACATTTTGATTATTCGCTAGACACCATCCGCACAACTAAGGGTTAAGACCTCAATTAACATTAATTTAAAATCGTATCTGTAAAAAACTGCTGATTTTCAGATTGTCACTCTGGCTAATCATAGCATCTGCATAGAATTACATTAAGCTAGTTAGCTCAAAACAAACAGTTCAGAGAATGAACTAACCGAAATTTAATCTATTCGAAACGTACTAGGATTCTGCTGGAAATTTATAACTTGTAGATTAAGGAGGGGATAGACCTCTGTTGTAAACGAATTCAATAAAGAGCGCTAAAACTCGATTTCAACTTTATAAATGGAACCGTAAAAAACAGGCCTAGTCTATAAACCCTTGCTCTCTCATCCATTCATCATTAAATACTTTACCTACGTATCTACTTCCGTGATCGTGGAATAATACTACAGTAACGGAATCTTCCGTAAGCTGATCTTTCATTTGACGAATTACCTGAAATGCTGATCCACATGAATAACCTAAAAGTAATCCCTCTTTTAAAGCCAATTCTCTAGCTACTAAAGCACCATCTTTATCTGTTACTTTTTCGAAGTGATCTATTAAATCGAAATCTACATTTTTAGGAAGAATATCTTCTCCTATACCCTCGGTGATGTATGAATGAATTTCATTCTCATCGAAAATTCCAGTTTCGTGGTATTTCTTAAAAACAGATCCATACGTATCTCCACCCCAGAGTTTCACCTCAGGGTTTTGCTCTTTTAAATACTGACCTACACCTGAAATAGTCCCTCCAGTCCCTACCCCTACTACAAAATGAGTTATTTTCCCATCTGTTTGATCCCAAATTTCTGGACCAGTAGTTAAGTAATGAGCCTTTCTATTAGAAAGATTATCATACTGAAATGGATAAAATGAATTAGGAATTTCATTGGCTAATCTTGTAGCCACGCTATAATAACTTTCAGGATGATCTGCTTCTACATTCGTAGGACACACTCTTACGTCTGCTCCCATGGCTCTTAGAATGTCTATTTTCTCTTTACTCTGCTTATCACTCATAGTACAGATCAGCTTATACCCTTTAACACATGCTGCTAGTGCTAATCCCATTCCTGTATTACCAGAAGTACATTCTATAATAGTTCCTCCAGGCTTTATTTTCCCCGCTTTTTCGGCATCTTCTAGCATCTGCAAAGCCATTCTATCCTTGGTAGAATGGCCAGGATTAAAATATTCAACTTTAGCCCAAACTTCACCTGGAATATCCTTGGCTATGTTATTTAATCTTATTAATGGAGTATCACCTATAGCTCCTAGAATGTTATCATAAACGCGTTTCATATTTGTCTTTTTTTAGCGTTGCAAAAGTACTCTTTTAGAAGTAACAATAGTTAAACGTTCTGCGGAGCTAGTCAAACTTAATGGCCCTTACAGGGTCTATTCGAGAGACATATAATACTGGGAGAATCATAAACAAAACACATATAACCAGTGTTATAAGATTAATCTGACAGACATAAGTCCAGTTTAAGTCAATCGGAACTTTATCTAAAATATATTTTTCAGGGTCTAACTTTACCAACCCAAATTTATCTTGAAGAATACAAAACCCTAAGCCTAAGATGTTCCCCACGATTAAACCGATTACAAGAATTCTGCCAGCAAGCACTATAAAAAGACCACTAAGCCTAGTAGTACTCGCGCCAAAGGCCTTAAACAATCCTATCAAACTCGTTTTTTCTATGATGATTATCAAAATAGCACTCGCTATATTAATGATAGCCACGAATATCATAAGAATAATTAGTATAATGACATTTATATCCAGTGTAGCTAGCCAATTAAAGATCTCTGGAAACCGAGACAATATAGTATCACTTCGGTAGTAGTACGGCAAAGAAAAAGTTAACGCGTCATCCGCATTTAATATGGACTCATAGTCCGCGAGCAGCACTTCATATCCGCCACAGTATTCAGAATGAGTACCACCCGAACTAACCAATAATGGCAGCAATCTAAGCGGGTCTTCACCGTCAACCGAAAACATAATTCTAGACGTATCCGGAATGGTTTCGAACCTATCTCTCACGATCAACTCTATTCTGGAGGTATCCTTGTAGCTCAAATAATGCGGCCCTGATCCACGCCATTTCATTTTACTCCATTCAAATTTTAAAAGACCTTCACCCCCAAAGCCAAATCCTTCAACTTTCCATCTGTTTTTCTCTTTTTCCTCCGTTACTTTTATTTGAGACTCTATTCCCCACTTACTGATTTTGGCCATTATGTCTAAGGGCACAAAAACAAATTGTTCATCGAACTCTACAAATCCAGAGTTATATATTCCTACCACCTTAAACGTTCTAGGTTTTAAATCCTCTTGGTTAAGCACGAAATACACAGTCAACCTCTCTCCCACATTTATTCTTAGCCTTTTAGCTATGGTCTCGGAAAGCATTATGTGCTTCTTTACCTCTAAAGAGTCTGCAGACAGCGTAGTCCCCTTCACTAATTTATCATTGAAGAAAGTCCAATCAAAATCCGAAGAAACACCTTTAATTATAGCGCCTTCTACGTCTTTTTTTGTTTCTAATATCCCGGGCTTAATAGCGAATTTCTGGACATGCTTAACAGAGCTTATTTTTTTGATTTCACTGACAAGTGAATCATTGGTTAACATAGGAATGGACTCTTTGCTTTGAGCTCCGGAGTTTTGACTTATCTGCACATGAGAACCGAAACCAACTACTTTATCTCTAACCTCATTCTGAAAACCTATCACTATAGCTATGCTTATAAGCATCACTGCTATCCCCAGAGCCACAGCTCCTGTGGCTATATGAATAATAGGCCGTGAAAAGCCTTTTTTAAAGCCCTTTCCCGAGCTAATTCGTTTTGATATGTACCAGTAAAAGTTCGTCATATAAAGTCGCCTGCAAAAGTAAGCCAAGCTACATTAGAATAGCTAATTCTCGGTTTATCTATCTTAATTTAATCAAAGTTAAAATAGCTAAGCTATAGTGAACATCATTTTATTCAAAGAGAATTCAAATTCTAGTTTATTGGTTAGAAACATTTTTGATCTTTGAAGAAAGCTGACACGGTTTTTGTAATCGACCTTATCATGAAATTTATTTTATACTCTATCTCTCTTCTCATTCTTTCATGCGCCCTTAAGGTGGATACTGATTCCACATCAGTTTCGGAACTTAAAAATGACGCGGTGCACGTTCCTAAAAGAGAAAATTGTTTAATGCCACTTTCGGAAAATTTCAAAACTGGTGCAGACCAGATAATAAAAGTAGTAGAGCTGCTAAGAGATAAAAATGTAGGCCTAGTAGGCAACCCTTCCTCACAGATAAATGGTGTTCATCTAGTGGACACTTTAATGGCTCATGGAATAGCATTGCAACGCATTTTCTGCCCTGAGCATGGATTTAGAGGTGAAGGCGCTGCGGGCGCAATAATTAATGACTCTAAAGATGAGAAAACAGGGCTTCCTATTAGTTCTCTCTATGGGGGAAATAAAAAACCTGCGTTAGAATTACTTAAAGACTTAGATGTACTCGTCTTTGATATTCAAGATGTAGGAGTTCGGTTCTACACGTATATCTCTACTCTACATTACATTATGGAGGCAGCAGCTGAAGTTGGGATAGAAGTACTGGTGCTAGATAGACCGAACCCGAATGCACATGTGATAGATGGACCTATTCTAAATCCTGATTTCAAATCATTTATAGGAATGCACGCGATTCCAGTCTGTCACGGAATGACTATAGGGGAATATGCTCTTATGATTAACGGAGAAGGGTGGTTAGAGAAAGGACTCTCTTGTGATTTGAGAATTATTTCATGTAAAGAATACACTCATTCTACCAGGTATTTCTTACCAGTAAAACCAAGCCCCAATTTACCGAACTACACAAGTGTAATTCTATATCCTTCACTGTGCTTTTTTGAAGGGACCTCAGTTAGTGTAGGGCGCGGTACAGATAATCCCTTTCAGGTTTACGGTCATCCAAAACTTAGAGGAGACGGAACTTTCTTCACTCCCGAACCTCGAAAAGAGGCTCCTACCCCAAAGCTAAAGGGCATAAGATGTAACGCTTATTCTTTTAATGACAATGACACTGAAAACTATATCTGCTCAGCTCAACTCAATTTAAATAGTATACTGGAGGCTCATGAAGTTTTAGGTGAAGATTTATTCAGTAGGCCTAATTTCTTCGATTTATTGGCAGGAAGTGATAACTTAAGAAAACAAATTTCAGAAGGAAAAAATGAGGCGCAAATAAGAGAATTATGGCACGATGGACTTCAAGAGTTTAAAAAAACACGATCGAAATACCTTCTATACCCTTAAAAATCGGTAATTTCACAAATTCTAAATTAGACTTATGTATAAGAAAATTCTCATTTTTTTAATCCTTGATGTGCTGCTTTTCGCTTCTTGTAAAAAAGAAGTTCCCCTTAACGATTTAACCTATACATGTGAATGTGGAAGCTTATCTCTTGATGGCACTGAATATCAGCTTACCGATGCTCATTGGGTAACTTTAGCCAATGATACAGATGATTTTGGGTCGGATATTATTACGGGGAAAGACTATTACACTACTACTAAAATAGAATTAGAAGGAGAAGTAGAGCCTCATCATTTAAATATGAGAGTAGTTATTCCAGCGCTCAGTGAAGGTGATCTTTTAGGCTTAAGTAATGTAAGACTCTTCCAAGCTCATCCAGATTCTAATAATGTGACTTTTGTAATTGAGGAGGTAAATTTCAATTCTCTTTCTCCTTTAACTAAATATGTCGTTACTGCTGGAGCTTTTGAATTGACTCAAGGTGAGCCAGGCATAGTGGCTGATGATATTACATTTCAATTAGATATAGCCCCTTCATTAGACGGGTTAACTCCTTTGACCACCTCATCTTCTTTCAGCGGTAGTTTTCTAGCTGATAAAGAAGAACTTTAATTCTCTTCTAAAGCACTTTCTTTCTCTTTCAAATAGTTGAATAGAAACGTTAGTTGAGAGTCTACATCTTTCTGAACGTCTGACTTATCCATGGCCACATGAATATCAGGAATAATACCTGAATACTCAGAACACAACTTGTTATTCAAAATATACTTTACTCGGGGCACTCTTATAACAAAACCTGTTTTAGGTAATTCTACATGCACAAAATAACCTGCATAATTAACTTTCCCGCTTCCTCTGGTTTCGGTGCCAATTAATTTTGTTCGAGGGTAATTTTCTTTCAGTATAGCAGCAGCATCACTAGCGCAGCTAAATGTAGTCCCATCTATAAGAATAAATAACTCTCCAGAGTAGCGCTGTTTGGCTGATTTATAATGAGCTCCTTTTCTCCCTTTGAAATCATCTCCATAATCTTCCCTAAACACGAAATTTTCTAGGCCCATAGATTTCAATTTCTCCTTCCGTTCGTTTTGAATCCCGCTGACTGTCCTAAAATCAATCTTCTTAATTACTTCCAGTTCATACTTATCGGAGGTTGATACTCCAAAAGACTCTAAAAGAATATTCTGCAGATTTTCTTGTCCTCCTCCGTTATCTCTTAAATCCAAAACGAGTTCAGAAATATCCTGTTTATCTAGTTCTTTAAATATGGACTTCAATTTTATTTTCCACCATAGTGGGGACTTCTGATTAAAATTAGAAACAGATAACACGGTTATTCCATTCATACAACTTAGATCAAATGGCCCCGAATTAAAGTCCTCTAAAAAAGATGTTTTTAAAAATTCATTTCGATTTAACGCTTTGGCTATTTCATGGAATTCTCTGCCATTTTCCAGATAAGTAATGCTGTAGGAACTTCTAAACCCATTATAAAGTGTGAAATAGAACCAAAAATCATCAGACAGCCATTCACTGCTAGAGGTGTTATGTTCTCCGTCTACCATAGACACTATAGCCAAATCTTCTAGAATAGATTTAATAGGAATATTATTTATTTTGAATATTTCTCTTCTTTGAACTTCTTCATACCGCAACCCAATAGTACCTGTAACAACAGCTGTAGAATCGAAAAACTGTAATTGGTAGGGAAAAAACTCTCCATATTGAATAATTTCCTTTGTTCTCTCCGAAGAAAATTTAACATTACTATGACCATCATTAAGAAGCTTCAAAAATCCATTAAAAATGAAAAAGGCATCACTCTCAGAGTAATATTCTGACTTTAATCCACTCTTTATTATTTCAACCTTAGATGAATCCACTTCCGAGGAATTAGGATGAATCTCCTGTAAATGACTAAATAAAAACTCTATATCTGAATAAACATCTTTCTTTGAGAAATCTGAAAATGACTGAGTACTTCCTGACGCAGAAAGGAATAAAATGAATAATATTGTAAATAAACTTTTCAATAACTTGTGTGATTTATCTTTTACGTAGCTCCTCTATTTTAGTTGCTTAGAGATCAGATAAAAAGTTTGGCGTGTTTTTGGTAACCGCTTTAGAAAAACTAACGTATCCAAGCACATTATACTTATGAAAACCATTTTAAACATATCTTTCATCTTCATTATCAGCATCATTACTAATGATATTAGTGCTCAAAATGAATACCTCGCTCGTTCTTGGCCGAATGGAAACCCCATGGTAGTGTATTTTCTAGAATCCGGAAGTCAAGAAATTCTTAAAGAACAAGTATTCTATAAGAATGGTCAGTTAGACTATGAAGGAAGTTATGAGAGTGGAGTAGAGCACGGCTTTTGGACCTATTACTGGGAGAACGGTTCAATGAAATCTCAAGAGTTTTATCAAAATGGTCTTGAAGAAGGCACCATGTATGACTATGATAAATTAGGTGACAAGCACACCGAGTACATCTATACAAGAGGAGTGTTAGTCAGCAAGACTTCGATTAACTAAAGCCTATGATTTTTCCTTTACTATTACAAAACACCTCTCTGTTTTAACATTCTAAATTCCTGAAAACTAGCCAAACGCAGGTGATAAAAACATCTCTTTCCCGAATTGAGAACATGGCAACTTCAGGTTTTGACGTGTTTTTTTTAATCTCATAGCAGTATGGGATTGACAGCGAATAGAATATCCCCGGCTGATTGTGGTTCATGTGTAAAATAAACTCTTTCTTTTTTTCTACTTTGAATAATCTCTAAGGGCTAATTAAGGTTTTCTTTTCTATCCAGTACATTTCTTTCTCAGGCCGCAGAATAGATTTACAATGATTTTTAAATCAAAAAAAGAGGTCCTCAAATTGAAGACCTCTTAAAATTTATGCATAAAACCCTTAACTAAAGGCCTTCATTCTTTCTTATTAAGTTAAGCGCTGAACCTTCTTTGAACCATTCTATCTGAGATTCATTGTAAGTATGGTTTAACTTGATTTCATTTTTAGATCCATCTTTATGAACTGCCTCTAGCGTTAACTGTTTCCCTGCCGTGAATGTGTCAAGGTCTAAGAAATTAAGCGTATCGTCTTCCTGAATTAAATCGTAATCAGTCTCGGTGGAAAATGTTAAACCTAACATTCCCTGCTTCTTAAGATTAGTTTCATGGATTCTAGCAAAAGACTTTACTACAACTACCATAACACCTAAATGTCTCGGCTCCATGGCTGCATGTTCTCTAGAAGAACCTTCACCATAGTTATGATCTCCCACTACAACGGTAGAAACCCCGTCTGCCTTATATCCTCTCGCTGTAGCTGGAACCTCACCGTACTCGCCTGTTAACTGGCTCTTTACCTTGTTGGTCTCCATATTAAATGCATTCACAGCTCCTATCAGACAGTTATTAGAAATATTATCTAAATGTCCTCTATACCTTAACCATGGACCTGCCATAGAAATGTGGTCTGTGGTACATTTTCCATGTGCTTTAATTAGCAGTTTCATTCCTGTTATATTCTCACCATTCCATGGCTTAAATGGACTTAAAACCTGCAATCTTTCAGAGTCATCTTTTACTTCAATCTGCACTTGAGACCCATCTGCAGCGGGCTCTATATAACCATTATCTTCAACATCAAATCCTTTAGGCGGAAGCTCAAAACCGGTAGGCTCATCTAACTTTACTTCCTCCCCATCCTTATTTACTAATGTATCGGTAAGTGGGTTAAAGTCTAATCTTCCGCTAATAGCTATAGCTGCTACCATTTCTGGTGATGACACAAATGCGTGTGTGTTCGGGTTTCCGTCTGCTCGCTTTGCAAAGTTTCTATTAAACGAGTGAACGATGCTGTTTTTAGGAGCATTTTTAGGGTCACTGTATCTAGCCCACTGACCTATGCATGGACCACAGGCGTTAGTGAAAATAGTGGCATCTAAATCTTCAAATATGTTCAAAAGACCATCTCTAGCAGCTGTATATCTTACTTGTTCAGACCCTGGGTTTATTCCTAATTGAGATTTCATTGGTAGTCCCTTATCCAAAGCCTGTTTAGCCACAGAAGCAGCTCTACTTAAATCTTCGTAAGATGAGTTGGTACATGACCCTATTAATCCCCACTCTACATCTAACGGCCAATCATTAGCTACCGCTTTAGCGTTCATCTCTCCTACTGGTGTAGCTAAATCTGGAGTAAACGGTCCGTTTAGGTGTGGCTTTAAATCATCTAAATTAATTTCTATTACCTGATCAAAGTACTCCTCTGGATTAGCATATACCTCTGGGTCTCCAGTTAAATGTTCTCTAATTCCATTAGCAGCATCTGCCACCTCGTCTCGTCCTGTAGCTCTTAGGTATCTTTCCATAGAATCATCATAACCGAAAGTAGAAGTAGTAGCTCCTATTTCTGCTCCCATGTTACAGATAGTTCCTTTTCCTGTTCCAGATAATCCTATAGCTCCTTCTCCGAAGTATTCTACGATAGCATCTGTTCCACCTTTAGCAGTTAAAATACCTGCTACTTTAAGGATTACATCTTTGGAAGCTGTCCATCCGCTAAGTTTTCCTGTTAGCTTAATTCCTATTAGTTTAGGAAATTTAAGCTCCCAAGCCATTCCTGCCATTACATCTACGGCATCTGCTCCACCTACTCCGATGGCTACCATACCAAGTCCTCCTGCATTTACTGTATGCGAATCAGTACCTATCATCATTCCTCCAGGAAAAGCGTAGTTTTCTAAAACTACTTGATGTATGATTCCTGCTCCGGGCTTCCAGAATCCTATCCCGTACTTATTAGATGCCGACTCTAAGAAGTTAAACACTTCACTAGACTGATTAATCGCATTCTGAAGATCTTTATCTGCTCCCATTTTAGCTTGAATCAAGTGATCCAAGTGCACTGTAGAAGGAACAGAAACCTTTTTCTTTCCTGCTTGCATGAATTGCATAAGTGCCATTTGAGCTGTAGCATCCTGCATTGCTACACGGTCTGGAGCAAAATCTACATATGATTTACCTCTCTGAAAAACGGTACTCGCGTCTCCATCCCAAAGATGGGAATACAGAATTTTTTCTGAGAGAGTTAGTGGTTTTCCAACAGCTTTTCTCGCTGCTGCTACTCTACTAGGGTAACGGTCATAGACCGCTTTTATCATATCTATGTCAAATGCCATTCTGTTAAATTTTATCGGTGCTCAAAAGTACTCATTACTATGGAATTCAGCGTTGCAACGCTCTGTCTTAATAAGTTAATAAACAAACCCTTATACCGTGTATTTAATACGCGGAGTTTTCAAAGTTCTAGTTTCTCGAAAAAAAACGAAGATTTACTCATCTATTTCTTAGCCGAAATCTTATGCTTTATTCACTTTGGTCTATGTGATCAAACCTTAATTTTACTCTTGTGAAAAGAAAAGCAGTTATCGAGAATATAAATGTGGCTATTAAGTCAGTGAGAGCACAACTTCTAAGGACTACTCTTACAGTTCTTATTATAGCAATAGGTATCACGGCTTTAATAAGCATAATCACTGCCACCACCGCACTAGAGAAGAAAATAAGCAGTGAATTCACCTCTCTAGGCACCAATACATTTATTATTAAAGCAAATAACACCAAAGGAAGACGAAGAGGTCAAGTCAATAAAAAGTATACCGATATTAGCTACTCTGAAGCCAAAGAATTCAAACGAGAATATCCTAGGGAAGATCTAGTAAGCATTACAGCCATGGCCAGATTTGGAGCTACGGTCAAACACCTTTCTGAATTAACAAACCCTAACGTAATGGTTAATGGAGTAGATGAGAATTATTTAGAACTCTCTGGCTACTCTATAGCATCTGGTAGGAATTTTTCTAGGACTGAAATCTCTTTAGGGAACAATGTAGTGGTGATGGGCTCAGATATAGTCAAAAAGCTATTTACAAACCCTGAAACAGCTGTCGGCTCCCACATATCTATAGACTCTCGAAAGTTCACTGTCATAGGAATTTTGGCCTCTAAGGGAAATACTCTGAATTTAAGTGGTGACAATCAATGTCTAATTCCTGTAAGCGTTACTAGAAAATCATACGAAACTAAATCTACAGAGTACAGAACAAATGTGATGGTGACTGACCCGAGAGAGCTAGATGACGCCATCCAAGTGGCTATGGGCAACATGAAACTTATTAGAAAAGACGGCATTAGCGAAGAGTCCTTTCAAATTAACAAAGCCGATAGTACTGCAAATATGGTTATAGAAAACCTGAGTAATGTCACCGTGGCTGCCACTGTCCTGGGCTTTATAACTCTCTTGGGGGCCGGCATAGGGTTAATGAATATCATGTTGGTTTCAGTAACCGAAAGAACTAAAGAAATAGGAGTGAGAAAAGCTATAGGAGCCAGTGCTTCTTTAATTAAGCAGCAGTTTTTAATCGAGGCTATAATCATAGGTCAAATAGGAGGTATAGTAGGAATAGTTTTCGGGGTGTTATTCGGAAATATAACTGCTCTTTTCTTAAGCACAGGTTTTACAGTGCCATGGATGTGGCTTTTTATAGGTGTCGCACTTTGTTTTGTGGTTAGTTTAGTTAGCGGATATTACCCTGCTAAAAAAGCGTCTGAACTTGACCCTATAGATGCTCTAAGGTATGAGTAAAATTCTGGAATATTCTTTTTCTATTAAAGGCCTAGCAGCCTCTAAATCTTTCTGCTGAAGAAAACGAATGACCTCTCCAGTAG
>Ga0114995_10000486_pt1 | contig 27612 bp, 21 predicted proteins | sample ArcticOcean_MG_C_11_FD_87038 | JGI IMG/M metagenome (GOLD analysis project Ga0114995, IMG submission 87038) | Marine microbial communities from western Arctic Ocean - ArcticOcean_MG_CB2_154 | ecosystem: Environmental > Aquatic > Marine > Oceanic | place: Arctic Ocean: Canada Basin | collected... | reverse complement strand
TCCAGTGTGACTGATAATAACGATGGTACTTACACCGCAACTATCAAAAACACCACGGCTGAAACAGTGACCGTGACCGCCGCCTTTGGGGGTGCTAATGTCACTAATACGGCAGACGTTAGCTTTACTGTAACCGCTGCAACCGTGGGTAACTCCACGCTAACAGCCAGCCCAACTTCAGTGGCTGCGGATGCCAGCACGAGTTCAACGATGACCATGCAAGCGAAGGATGCCAATAATAACAACCTAAGCGCTGGCGGCCTGACTGTGACGATGAGTCAGTCGGGTTCAGCCACACTGTCTGGTGTGACTGATAATACTGACGGCACGTACACCGCAACGATCACCAGCACTGCGGCTGAAACAGTGACCGTGACCGCCGCCTTTGGTGGTGCTAATGTCACTAATACGGCAGCAGTTAGTTTTACTGTAACCGCTGCAACCGTGGGTAGCTCCACGCTAACAGCCAGCCCAACTTCAGTGGCTGCGGATGGCACCGCTAGTTCAACGATGACCCTGCAAGCGAAGGATGCCAACGGTAACAACCTAAGCGCTGGCGGCCTGACTGTGACGATGATTAGGTCGGGTTCTTCAGCCACACTGTCCAGTGTGACTGATAATAACGATGGTACTTACACCGCAACTATCAAAAACACCACGGCTGAAACAGTGACCGTGACCGCCGCCTTTGGCGGGACTAATGTCACTGATACGGCCACAGTGACCTTTACGGCAACGGCGGCAACCGTGGGTAACTCCACGCTCACAGCCAGCACAGCGACAGTGGCTGCGGATGGCAGCACGACGTCAACGATTACCCTGCAAGCGAAAGATGCCAATAATAACAACCTAAGCGTTGGCGGCCTAACTGTGACGATGAGTACGACGGGTTCAGCCACACTGTCTGGTGTGACTAATGTGGGTAATGGTACATACACCGCAACGATCACCAGCACTACGGCTGAAACAGTGACCGTGACCGCCGCCTTTGGCGGTTCTAATGTCCCTGATACGGCAGCTGTTGCGTTTACAGCCGTTGTTATGACCGTAGATGGGGTAACCTATTCTACGGTAAAAATTGGCATTCAAACTTGGACAGCTGAAAATATGCGCCATGACGCTGTTGCTGGTAACACTTACACGTACCAAGGGGATTCTGCAGAGGACGTTGTAACCTATGGAAAACTATATGATTGGGCAGCAGCCATGGAAGGCTCAACCATGGAAAGTGCGCAAGGTATATGTGCACTTGGGTGGCATGTGCCATCGGATAAAGACTGGAAAGACTTAGAAGATTACTTAGGCATGAGTACTGATGACCAAGAAGTGTCGAATAATTGGCGTGGTACTGATCAAGGCACACAACTAAAAGAAGTCGGCACTAGTGGTTTTGAGGCTAAGTTAGCGGGCTTCCGCAATACCGTTGGTAATTTCGACGGTCGTGGAGTCAACACGCACTTGTGGAGTAGTACAGCGCCGGTGGGGGGAGGTGCCTACAGACGCGCCCTGCACTCCAGTAGCGCCGGGGTGCACCGCAATGCGCTCAGTAAGGCGAGCGGGTTTAGTGTTCGCTGCCTAAAGGATTAGTTCGACACTTTGGCACTTTGACCCAGCCGAATGGCTGGGTATTCACCACCCAAGCAAGCTTGGGTGGTTTTTTAATTACATAACAAGGAATTAAGACATTTAAGGAAGGGCATTTAACATTACAGCATTGAGAATAAATGAGTTAATCAGCCCAACGTTCTGACGTGGTCAAGCTTTTTTAGTACAACCTAGTTAAGAGGCTTTTTGTAATTCTAGTGGCGGCATTTGCATCTCAGCTTCCAATTGATTGGGCGATTTATAGCCCACATATGAATGTAACCAGAGGTTGTTGTACTACATGGTAATGTATTATTACGTCCTGCTGGGCCCTGTTACGTGTTTAATTATTACGCCACTGCACCCGTTCTTGCTTTAAGCTGCCAAAGAAGCGCTCAGCCACGGTATTACCCCAACAATTACCTTTACGACTCATGCGGCTCAAGGGCCATCTTTAACCCATTACAGACCAATTCCGCTGTCATTTTAGATCCCATGCTCCAACCTACAATGCGTCTAGAGTAAAGGTGGATTACGATTGCTAAATAAAGCCAACCCTCTTGTGTCCAAAGGTATGTAATGTCTTGAACATAAACCTGATCTGGCGCTTCTAGTCCAAAATCTCGATTCAGTACATTTTCAAACAAAGGTTCGGCATGGTTAACTAAATTTGGTCACAAGTTATTTGCGTAAGGTTTATACTGTCAATACAAATAGAGACCTTTGCACAAAGCAGGCACCAAGGTGAAATGGTTAAAACTAGCCTTATTTTCGTTGGAAAACTTGATAATAGCGAGCTATTACCTGTGTTTCCCGCCTCAACTAGACTGATTTTTCTCATTTCCCTTTTGTCGCCCCTTCATGCAAAGGTCTCTAATATTAGGCAGATAACTTTGGGGGTCTTTTTGTCATCAGATAACAGTATTAAATTGATTAGCAAATATGTTGATGCCTTATGGTTAGAAAAAGGCTTGAGCAAAAATACACTTTATAGTTATGACAGAGACTTACGGCAGCTGGATGAATATTTGCGCGCTGGTGGGTGCAGCTTAACAATGGCTCAAAATAGTGATGTGATGGATTTTCTGGCCCACCGCTCGCAAGGTGGTATTAAACCACGCTCGTTAGCACGTTTTTTGTCTAGTATTAAAGGTTTTTACCAGTACTTAGTACGCGAAAACCTCATAGTGGCTAACCCAGCGTCACTCATTGAAGCACCTAAACAAGGCCGGCCTATCCCAAAATCTCTCACCGAAGCCGATGTAGAAGATCTGTTAGCGGCTCCCAATGTGGATACAGAGTTAGGGCTTAGAGACCGAGCAATGTTGGAATTGTTATACGCCTGTGGTTTACGAGTCAGTGAGTTGGTTGGCCTGGAAATGGGACAGCTGAACTTATCCGCAGGCATTGTTAAAGTATTTGGCAAAGGATCTAAAGAACGATTAGTGCCCATGGGTGAAGTGGCTCAAGATTGGCTGCACAGATACATAAAACAAGCCCGGCCCCAGCTATTAAAAATAACCTCAAGCAGTGTGCTATTTCCCAGCAATCGCGGTCAACATATGACCCGTCAAACGTTTTGGCACCGAATAAAACAGCACGGTTTAACAGCGGGTATAGAAAAGCCATTATCACCCCATGTGTTGAGGCACGCCTTTGCAACTCATCTGTTAAATCATGGTGCAGACTTGCGTGTGATTCAGATGCTCTTAGGACATAGTGATTTATCGACCACACAGATATATACTCACGTAGCTACCCAGCGATTACAAAACCTACATTCACAACATCACCCTAGGGGTTGAACCATATTATGCATTTTATGATGACTAAATTCGCTGCTGCATTATCCTTTGTAGTTATTTTATTAGCACCCAATTTATGGGCTGGCGAATACACGGAACTAGAGTCTAGTTTGGCCCGAATTAGCCCAGACCTAAAGGCTGAAAACATCGAAGTAACTGCAATGTTTGGCATTTATGATGTTTTATTAAATTCGGGTGACCGTATTTATATGAGTGCGGATGGCGAATTCTTCTTTGCCGGCACAATGTACAAAAACACTTTTGGTGAGGGTTTGGTTAATTTAACAGAGCAAGGCTCTGTAAAGGCTAGGGTTGAAGCAATGCAAAGCCCAGCAGCACAGCAGCCATGGGTGTTTCCTGCTCTGGGCGAGAAAAAAGCCACTATTACCATATTTACTGATGTAGATTGTTATTACTGTCAAAAGCTACATGCGGAAATGCCGGCTATTAATGCCCTTGGTATTGAAGTGAGGTATTTGGCTTTCCCAAGAGCGGGTTTAGGGTCTTCTAGTTACCAGGTGATGGTTGATTCTTGGTGTGCTGAAAATCCCAATGAGTTTTTAACTGAAGCCAAGGCGCGTTCTCACAATAAGCAAGCACTGCAAGCCTCGCCAAAGCCGTGTAATAATCCAGTGACGGATCACTACACCTTAGGGCAGCAAATCGGCGTTACTGGCACTCCGGCTATCGTGTTAGATTCGGGTGAGCTTCTGCCAGGCTATTTGCCTGCCAAGGAATTAGCCAAGCGCGTGGGCGTTCTCTAGCTAGGGTTCAGGGTATGGATTCTATATTTTTCTACGTTGCCAAATTAGCTTGGCTGCTGCTGGCAGTCGATAGTGTGCTGGTAATGTGGCTATGCTTAGGTGTGCTGTGCCTGTATATGGGTAAACTTAAGGCTGCCCGAAGGTTATTGCTTACTTTGTCTTTAGTGAGTTTGACGATTGCGTTATTGCCACTTGGAGAGTGGTTATTCTATCCGCTAGAACAGCAAAATCCACCTGCTTCGCTCCCCGTACAAGTGGATGGCATTGTGGTTCTTGGGGGCGGCGAAAATGTAGGCTTAAGCCACGCCTGGCAACAGGTTGCCTTAGGTGAAGGCGCCGAGCGTTTAACAGCTATGGTAATGCTGGCCAACGCCTACCCCCAAACACCTATTGTATTTACCGGTGGTTCCGGCAGCATGGTGGAGCAGGGCACCACGGGGGCCCAAGTCGCTAGTGAGTTTGCCCAATCTATGGGGCTTGCAGAAGGCCGGTTAACGCTAGAGTCTCAATCGCGTAATACGGTAGAAAATGCCCGGCTAACCAAGGCGATAATGCAACCACAGTCTGGTGAACGTTGGTTGCTAGTGACCAGTGCCTTCCATATGCCAAGATCCCTTGCAGTGTTTTGCAAAGCTGGCTGGCCGATGCAGCCCTTTGCGGTGGACTATCGCGCACAAAAAGGCAATTTGTTGCGCGTGGATTGGGGCTTTTCCAATCATTTACGGAACCTTAATCAAGCCTTTAAAGAATGGCTGGGTCTGGCCGCTTATAAGCTGACAGGCAAGGCCTGTTAGGCTACAATATCTGCCATATTTTTTATACATTAATTAGATACGCGCATTTGGCGCAATGGGGTTTGCCTTGAAACCGGTAAGAGTTGGTATTTGTGGATTTGGCACCGTCGGTGGCGGTACGTTTAACGTATTACAGCGTAACTGCGATGAGATTACTCGCCGTACGGGTCGAGCTATAGTGGTAGAACACATCGCACAACGTCGCCCTAACGTTAATTGCGATACCGGTGACACCACCATTACGGATGATATCTTTGCCGTAGCCAATAACCCCAATGTTGATGTGCTAGTAGAACTTATTGGTGGCCATGAACCTGCTAAAGAGCTTGTGCTTACAGCTATTCGTAACGGTAAGCACGTAGTTACAGCTAACAAAGCCTTGATCGCTGTACACGGTAATGAAATTTTTGAAGCTGCTCGTAAGCACAACGTGGTAGTAGCGTATGAAGCTGCCATCGCTGGGGGTATTCCTATTGTTAAGGCGTTGCGTGAAGGCTTAGCTGCTAACAGCATCAACTGGTTGGCTGGCATTATTAATGGCACTGGTAACTTTATCCTTACAGAAATGCGTGACAAAGGTCGTACCTTTGTCGACGTGCTTGCAGAGGCGCAAGAGCTAGGCTACGCAGAAGCAGACCCTACCTTTGACGTAGAAGGTATTGATGCCGCACATAAGCTCACTATTTTGTCTTCTGTGGCTTTTGGTATTCCGTTGCAGTTTGATCAATGTTACACCGAAGGTATTAGCAAGGTGTCTGCCGAAGACGTAACCAATGCAGAATCTTTAGGTTACCGCATTAAGCACTTAGGCCTAACGCGCCGCACTGGCGCAGGTATAGAGCTACGTGTACACCCAACCTTGATCCCAGAAAAGCGTTTGATTGCTAACGTACATGGCGTAATGAACGCTGTGTTAGTAGAGGGTAATGCCGTTGGACCAACCATGTATTACGGTGCTGGAGCAGGCGCAGAGCCTACTGCTTCTGCCGTAGTGGCAGATTTGGTAGACATTGTGCGCGATATGGCTGTAGACCAGAACGTGCGTATGCCATCCTTGGCGTTCCAAAAAGACGCCATGTCTGATAGCCCAATTCTGCCGATGGAACAAGTAATTACTGCGTTTTACATGCGTATGACCGTTTCAGAAAAGCCTGGCGTGTTAGCCCAAATCACACAAATCCTCGGCGATGCAGGCATTAGTATTGAAGCTATTCGCCAACAAACTCATGTCTCTTCTCAAGTGCCTGTGATTATACTCACTCGCCCTGTGCAAGAAGGGCATATGAACAATGCCATTGCGGCCATTGAAGCTTTATCAGACGTTAATGGTGAAGTGACTCGAATTCGTGTAGAAAACTTAGACGGCTAGGAATAAACATGCGTTATATCAGTACCCGCGGTCAGGCCCCAAGCCTTAGTTTTGAAGATGTATTGCTCACTGGCCTCGCTAGCGATGGTGGTCTTTATGTGCCAGAAACCTTGCCACAGTTTAGCCCTCAAGAAATTGCCTCTTGGTCTAAGCTGAACTATGCCGATTTGGCTCATAAGATTTTGTTACCTTTTGTTGAAGAAGACATTAGCAGTAGCGAACTTAAACTTATGGTGGATGAAACTTATGCAGTTTTTAACCACAAGGCTGTAGCGCCGTTAGTTCAGTTGGATCACAACGAATGGGTACTGGAACTTTTTCATGGGCCTACCTTAGCGTTTAAAGATTTTGCCTTACAGTTGTTAGGCCGTTTAATGGACCATGCGCTCATTAAGCGCGACAAACACTTAGTGATTATGGGCGCTACTTCTGGTGATACCGGTTCTGCGGCTATTGAAGGATGCCGACACAGCCAACGGGTGCAGATGTTTATTTTGCATCCACATGAGCGTGTGTCAGAAGTGCAACGTCGCCAAATGACCACCTTAATTGGTGACAATATACATAACATTGCAGTGCGTGGTAATTTTGATGATTGCCAGCAAATGGTTAAACAAAGCTTTTCTGACCAATCTTTCTTGAATGGTGGCCAGCTAGGTGCAGTGAACTCCATTAACTGGGCCCGTATCATGGCTCAGATTGTTTATTACTTCTATGCAGCTGTTGCTTTAGGTGGGCCTCATCGCCCGGTGTCCTTTAGTGTGCCTACGGGTAACTTTGGTGACATTTACGCGGGCTATTTAGCTAAAAAAATGGGCTTGCCTATTAAGCAGCTGATAGTAGCGACTAACCAAAATGATATTTTGCACCGTTGTATCAGTGCTAACCAATACAGCAAGCAAGGGCTAGTACAAACCTTGTCTCCAAGTATGGATATCATGGTGTCTAGCAATTTTGAGCGTTTACTGTTCGATTTGTATGATCGTGATGGCATAGCGTTAAGCGAGTTAGTAACAGGCCTTAATGACGGTACCGCTAATCGCTTAGAACCCAAGCGTTGGGAACAAGCACGGCAACTGTTTAGTAGCCATTGTGTAGGTGATGAAAAAACCTGTGATGTGATTAACCAAGTGGCCTTAGAGCATAATTATTTGCTTGATCCTCATAGTGCTATTGGTGTGGAAGCAGGGCGTGTGTGTAACCAACACCCAGAAGTACCTATGATCACTATGGCTACTGCACATCCGGTTAAGTTTCCAGATGCAGTGATTAAGGCTGGTCAAACGGCACCACAGCTACCGAGCCATCTAACCGATTTGTTAGAGCGCCCAGAGCGTTGTGAAGTGTTGGATAACGACCTTGCTACAGTGCAAAAATATATGATCAGCAAGCTCTAAGAGCGCCGCGCATATGTCTGTCCGTTTGCGTCTGGGTAGCCCTAATGCTGCCTTAGACGCTGCCTTTGATCCATTGGTAGCCCGTGTGCTTGCTCACCGGGGTATTAGTGATCCTGCACAAGTTGATTATCAGCTTAAAAAGCTCTTATCTTACCATCAACTGAAAGGCATTAATGAAGCTGTAGCTTTGTTGGTGAATGCCCTAGAAGCCCAGCTACACATTGTTATTGTTGGTGATTTTGATTGTGATGGTGCCACCAGTACCAGTCTGGCTATGTTAGCGTTGGGCGCTATGGGGGCCAAAAATATAAGCTACCTAGTGCCTAATCGGTTTGATTTTGGTTATGGCCTAAGCACTGCTTTGGTGGATTACGCAAAAGCCAGTGAGCCCAATTTAATTGTCACTGTAGACAACGGTATAGCTAGCCACGAAGGTGTTATTCGAGCCCATGAGCTAGGTATAAAAGTATTGGTAACAGACCATCACTTAGCGGCTGAAACCTTGCCAGAAGCCGATGCTATTGTTAACCCTAATCAGCCTGGATGTGAATTTCCCTTTAAGTCGACTGCTGGGGTTGGGGTGATCTTCTATGTTATGTCGGCCTTACGACGCCAGTTACAAACCCAGGGTTGGTTTGACCAACAAGGCATAACGCCGCCTAACATGGCGCAGTACTTAGATTTAGTTGCTTTAGGCACTGTAGCAGACCTAGTGCCTATGGAGCATAACAATCGTATTTTGGTGGCTCAAGGTGTAGCTCGCATACGTGCAGGCAAAGCTAGGCCGGGTTTATTAGCCTTACTAAGTATCGCCAAACGTCAGCATCATAATTTACAAGCTTCTGATCTAGGTTTTAGTGTTGGTCCACGGCTTAACGCTGCAGGTAGGCTGGACGATATGAGTTTGGGTATTGAGTGTTTGTTGAGTGATAACGAACAGATTGCTGCCCAGCTAGCTCAGGAATTGGATGAGCTCAATGCCCAAAGGCGCAATATAGAAGCCGATATGCAGCAGCAGGCTGGTAATATTTTAGCTCGCCTAGAAGCTAGTCAAGATGAGGTGATGCCTAAGTGTGTGTGTTTGTATCATCCTGATTGGCATCAAGGCGTGGTAGGTATTGTAGCCTCTCGAATCAAAGAAAAGTGGCACCGCCCAGCATTAGTATTTGCCAAAGGCGATGAAGATACTCTAAAGGGCTCTTGTCGTAGTATTTCTGGTTTCCATCTGCGTGATGCATTAGCGGCGGTAGATGCGAAAAATCCGGGCCTAATTATAAAGTTTGGTGGCCATGCTATGGCCGCAGGGTTAAGCATTAAAGCTGATAATCTAGGCGCTTTTGAAGAGGCATTAAATGCTTATGCGGATAAGCACTTGCCAGACAGTTTGTTGGCCCAAGAGTGGCGCTCTGATGGTGAGTTAGGTGCCCACGAATTACAGCTTAACCAAGCCTTCCTTTTGCAACAGGCAGGGCCTTGGGGGCAAGGTTTTGAAGAGCCTACTTTTCACGGTCGTTTTATGTTGGTGCAGCAGCGAGTGGTGGGGGAAAAACACTTAAAGCTGGTATTAGCTCATCCACAAACGGGTGAACTAGTGGATGGCATTTATTTCAATATGGATTTGGCTATTTGGCCCAATACCTGTGAGCAGGCAGACCTAGTATATCGATTAGATATTAATGAATTTCGTGGTCGCCAGAGTGTGCAGCTTATGGTGCAGCAGATGACAGCTGTACTGTGAGACCTTTGCACAAAGCAGACACCAAGATAAAATGGTTAAAATCAACCTACTGTTCGTTGGGAAACTTGGCAATAGCTAGCTATTACCTACGTTTCCCGCCTTAATTAGACTGATTTTTCCTCATTTCTCTTTTGTCGCCGCTTTATGCAAAGGTCTCACTGTAAGTCAGTGTAGGCCTGCGCTTATATTAAATTTGTTTGAGGTATCAGAGGCTCAGCTAAGTTGAGATCTGAGTTGAGGTCTGAGTTAACATCACCCGCAGCCTTGGCTTGCTTGCGCTCCAACATACGTTGGTAACGTCTGGCGCACAGTTTCATCACTTGAAGCTGTTGCCCTGTATTCATGTTATGCCACTCAAAACGCTCATCCCTAGAACGCATACAGCCTTTGCAATAGCCCTTAGGGCTATTTTCGCATATGCCTATACAAGGGCTAGGGGCTTCGAATAATTCAGTCTGTTCCATGGCGCGCAATATAGCAGTTAATGCGGGTAAAGTCCCCATTCAGCTGTATTCAACACTATTCACCTGTGCTTACTCGAAACCTACCATTCTGCTCAGCTCCTAGGTAGAGCAGTGCACTATGGCAAGGTGATAGTAGCAATCATGGGTAAGTGATCTGATATATGCAAAGTGTTTTCTTGTATTACTTTAGCTTCACCAACCTGAATGTGATCGCTATACACAAAATAATCAATAGTGCGGTCTGGGCCAGACACTTCTTTACGGTTAGGGTAATGAGTAAACCAGCTTTTGGCATCCACTCCATTTGCTTGTTCTATACTAGGGATAACATTGAACTGGTCATAAATACGGGCAAATTCACTATCAGGCTGGTAGTAAGTGCGCGCTGTAGCATCCATATTTTTATATTGACCAGGTGGTAGTAAGTTAAAGTCACCGGCAATGATCCATGATTCTCCGTTTTCATTTTTACCATTCAACAGCTGCTCTAAATAAGATACTTGCTGCTGCATCGTGTCGGATCCTTGGGCAAAAGCATCAAAGTGAGTGTTCATTAGAGTTAGTTTATTGCCACCAGCCACTGGTAAGTTTACTTCTTGAATAGCACGACGGAAGTTAAATTGATCACTCACTAGGTCTGTTTTTATAGTGGCTAGTTGGTGGCGCAGTGCACTACCTAACTTATACTTGGAAATAACTACTAGCTTCATACCCACTGAGCCCATTATTTGTGGCAATGGCACAAACCCTGCTTTCCAATAAAAGGTTTCGCTGTAGTTGTTGTATTCAGGGGGCAACATGGTGAGTAGGCGCTGGAGCTGATCTTCATAATCTGTACGTTTTGCATTGTCATGCAGTTCTTGTAGCAAAATAACGTCTGGATCTTGCTCAATAATTAGCTGTGCAATTTGATTAAAAGTTTGCTCGATATCAGCTGTGCTAGCACGAATATCTGGTCCGTCACCGTTTAAACGGTCATACCAGAATTCGTAATTTTTACCAGACATATACTGTACATTCCAGCTGAGTACCTTCACTTGTTGACCAGATTGCAACATTGGAGTGTCGGCTTGGTTAACCACAGCTTCTTCTTGTAGTGCGGGTGGATGAAAGGTGATGCTCCAAATTAATAAAGCCAAAGCAGCTACTAAAACCACCAATCTGATGGTTATCCATTTAATAATTTTCATTAAAAAGGCGAGCATTTTATATTCTCGAATGATGATATTTTAGCTTAAATAAAATAGTTGATGGTCAGCAGTGTACTAGCCTGCATGGCTATTCGTCTAGTGTGACAATGATTGTACATTACCGGACATTAAGGTAAGATCTTTATTGAACGGGCATTCAATTAAAAATGCATAAAACCAAACTTAATTTTTTTGGCTTAACTACATGAACCATACACAGCTTTATATCAATGGTGCTCATCAGAGTGCAACTTCTAATGAAACGTTTACCAGCACCAACCCTGCCACAGGTCGACCATTAGCTACTATAGACCAAGCTAGTCAAGCCGATGTGGACGCCGCTGTTGTGTCTTCTCAAGCTGGTTTTCTTATTTGGTCTACAATGATGCCTGTAGAGCGTGCGCGCATTTTACAAAAAGCGGCACGAATATTACGCGCACGTAATGATGAACTGGCAGAGCTAGAAGTATTAGATACGGGTAAGCCGTTGCAAGAAGCTAACTGTGTAGATATTCTATCGGGTGCCGAGGTGATTGAATATTACGCTGGCCTCATTAGTGGTATGCAAGGCACGCAACAAGATTTAGGCAAAGATGCCTTTTTTATGTCACGCCGTGAGCCTTTAGGTGTGTGTGCGGGTATTGGTGCATGGAATTATCCCATCCAAATTGCATGTTGGAAATCTGGCCCTTGCTTAGCGGCTGGTAATGCCATGGTATTTAAGCCTTCTGAAGAAACCCCATTAAGTGTGATGAAGTTGGCAGAAATATTTACTGAAGCAGGCGTACCTGACGGTGTGTTTAACGTGGTGCAAGGTGACTACCGTGTAGGCCAAATGCTTACGGCCCATAAAGGCATCTCTAAAGTCTCCTTTACTGGAGAATCGGGTACTGGAAAAAAAATCATGGCCGATTCTGCATGCAACCTTAAACAGGTGACCATGGAGTTAGGTGGCAAGTCTCCTATGTTGGTGTTTGATGATGCCAAGTTAGATAACGCAGTAGCTGGAGCTATGTTGGCTAATTTCTATACCCAAGGGGAAGTATGTACCAATGGCACGCGCGTGTTTGTTCAGGCTGGTGTCTATGATGAATTTGTAGCTAAAGTCGCTGCGCGTGCTAACACTATTAAGTTAGGTGATCCGCTGGATTTAGACACACAAATGGGTGCATTGATTAGTGAAAAGCACCTAGAAAAAGTTTTGGGCTACATCGAAGGTGCCAAACAAACCAGTGCTCGTTTGGTCTGTGGCGGCAAACGTCATATTTCTGCAGCTACTAAAGATGGTTACTTTGTAGAGCCTACTGTATTTGCAGATTGTACTGACGACATGGTGCATGTGCAGGAAGAAATATTTGGCCCAGTAATGTCTATCTTGAAGTTTACCGATGAAGATGAAGCGATTGCCCGCGCTAATGACTCAGATTATGGCTTGGCGGCAGGTGTATTTAGCCAAGACATTAGCCGAGCTCACCGAGTGATTAATCAGATACAAGCTGGTATTTGTTGGATCAACAGTTGGGGTGACTCACCTGCCGAAATGCCTGTAGGCGGTTACAAACAATCGGGTGTTGGCAGGGAAAATGGCCCAGAAACACTGCTCCATTACACCCAAGTGAAAAGCGTTTTTGTTCGTTTAGACGATTTAGAATCTCCTTATTAAGGCAGGCTTGAAAAATGACCAAAAAATACGATTATATTATTGTTGGTGCAGGTTCTGCTGGTTGTGTATTGGCGAACAGGCTTAGCCAAAGTGGCGAGCACCAGGTGCTTTTACTAGAAACTGGTGGCACTGACAAAAGCATCTTTATTCAAATGCCTACGGCCTTGTCGTACCCTATGAATACAGCAAAGTACGCATGGCAGTTCCACAGCCAGGCTGAAGCTGGATTAGATGGCCGTGAAATGCATTGTCCACGTGGCAAGGTGTTGGGAGGCTCATCCTCTATCAATGGCATGGTGTATGTGCGTGGCAATGCTATGGACTATGAGCAGTGGCAAGAGCAAGGTGCAACGGGTTGGAACTACGCCGATTGCCTGCCTTATTTTAAACAAGCAGAAACTTGGCAGGGTGGTGAAGACGATTATCGTGGTGGTAGTGGCCCAGTAGGAACTTGTGGCGGCAACAATATGCGCTTAAATCCATTGTATCAGGCGTTTATCGATGCCGGGCAAGAAGCAGGCTATCCGTACACTAAAGACTATAATGGCGAGCAACAAGAAGGTTTTGGTGCTATGGACATGACCGTTAAAAATGGTGTGCGCGCTAGTACCAGTAATGCCCATTTACGCCGAGCCCTTAAGCGACCTAATTTCACTTTAATAAAGCGGGTGACTGCTCAAAAGGTGCTGTTTGATGGTAAACAAGCCACAGGCATAGAATACCTACAAGGCTCACAACGTAAGCAAGTACATGCCAATAAAGAAGTGATACTCAGTGCTGGTTCTGTAGGTTCACCACAATTATTACAGTTGTCTGGTGTGGGCCCTGCCAAAGTATTAGCAGAAGCTCAGGTGCCTTTGTTACATGATTTACCAGGTGTGGGCGAAAACCTACAAGATCACTTGGAAGTTTACTTCCAGTATCGCTGTAACCAGCCAATAAGCCTTAACAGTAAACTCGATTATTTTAATATGGGTTTAATAGGCGCTCGATGGCTACTCACAAAAACTGGTTTAGGGGCCACGAATCACTTTGAGTCTTGTGGTTTTATTCGCTCTAGAGCTGGCCTTAAATGGCCCAATATTCAGTACCATTTCTTGCCAGCAGCTATGCGCTACGATGGTAATGCAGCTTTTGATGGCCACGGTTATCAGGTTCATGTGGGCCCTAATAAGCCTAGCAGCCGTGGCCATATTCGAATTGTGTCTAACAAAGCCAGCGACGCGCCAGAAATATTGTTTAACTACATCAGTACAGAACAAGACAAGCAAGATTGGCGAGACTGCATACGCCTCACCCGAGAGCTGCTTAACCAGCCAGCGCTAGACCCATTTAAAGGTGAAGAAATTCAGCCAGGCATAAACGTGCAAACCGATGATGAAATTGATGTTTGGGTGAAAGAGAATGTTGAAAGCGCTTATCATCCATCGTGTACCTGCAAAATGGGTGCAGATGACGATGTAATGGCCGTGCTAGACAGCGAGTGTAAGGTACGTGGTATAACTGGCCTACGAGTAGTGGATTCATCCATCTTTCCGGTCATCACTAATGGTAACCTAAACGCGCCAACGATCATGGTGGCAGAGAAAGCTGCAGACTTGATCTTAGGTAAAACACCTTTAGCTCCTAGTGATGCGAAGGTGTGGATAGCAGACCAATGGCAAGATAAACAACGTACGGGCACACCGGTACGCAGCCATTATTGATGCAAGCTCAAGGTCATAAGTAGCTACTATCCCAGTGACTTTAATGCGCACGTTAACCGAAAAACAGTGGTTATGGGTTAGATTTAGTTTTTAAGTACAGAGACAAATAATCTAAAACCACCTGTCGGGCTAAGTCTGAATCAATCCCTTGTGAATTAAGGGCACTACGTAACCAAATGCCATCAATTAGTGCTGCTATAGTTGTAGCTACCATGTGAGCTTGTGCATGAGGCATGGTGCGTTTTAATTCAAACCTAAGGTAAGATAGTAGGCGCTGCTCATTCACCCGCTGTAAGCGATTTAACGCAGGGTCGTGCATAGCCTGGGCCCAGAAAGCTAACCAAGTTTTAACTACCGCTTCATCCTGTTGATGGGAGCTAAAATTCTCTCCTACAATCGCTTCTATTCGCCCCACGATATTGTCTTTGGGTACGTTAGCTAAACGCGAGTTTATGCCTGTGGCAAGGTCTTTCAAAATGCTACGCATGGTGGCCTCTACTAGACCGCTCTTACCACCAAAATAATGATTAATAATGCTTGGCGAAATACCTGCTTGCTGGCCAATTTTAGCCACTGAAGCATTAAGAAAACCCACTTGATTGATAACGTCCATGGTGGCGCGTATCAGTTGTGGACGTCTAATTTCCGGCATGCCGACTTTTGGAATAACGAATACCTACCTATTTGATAAATTTAGTGAGCTACAGCTTTAGAAAATACTTGCATAATAATCACACCAACTAAAATAAAGCTGACACCAATAATAGCAGGTGTATCGAGCCGTTCATTAAAAAACCAATGGCCAATCAGCGAAATAAGTACGATGCCCATACCCGACCACACAGCATACACTACCCCAATAGGTAGTATTTTAAGGGTAAAAGACAATAGATAAAACGCTAGGGCAAAACACACAGCAACAGTGACAGAGGGCCAGAATTTGGTAAACCCTGCAGATTGTTTAATAGCTGAGGTACCTACCACTTCACATACCACGGCCAAAAGTAGCAATAACCAGCTTTTCATTTAGATTCCATACTTACATTCCATACGTAGATCAATCACCTAGAAGCAGACAATACCTGATTGGGGAGTTTGTGGCGAGAACATTAGCCGGCCAAAAAATGCAATAGCACACATTATAGACGTTTAATTTTACTGGTTAGCTGTTGTTAGCTGATTTCTCTAAAGCTAGGTAATTGGTGATGCCTGCAATATGATCTTGTGCGTGATGATTAACGTAAATAACTGAGGTTTCCTTAGCAGCACAAATCTTTTCGATCAGCGCTAAAACCAACTGCCGATTGATATCGTCTAGGCCTAAACAAGGCTCATCTAAAATTAATAGCGGCGGGTGCTTAATCATGGCTCTGGCGATTAGCAATAGGCGCTGGTCGCCATAAGACAGCTTATTAAAAGGCTGGTCGCCCCGTTTTTTCATGCCTAATAAAGCCAGCCATTCATCGGCAATTTGCTTTTGCCGGTCGGTGCTCTTGCTATACAGGCCAATGGAATCGTAGAAGCCAGAAATAATAACATTACGTAAGCTAGTGCCTACGCGGTATTCCCACTGCAAAGCGGTAGAAACGTAACCGATGTATTGTTTAATCTGCCAAATGCTTTCGCCATTTCCTCGTTGGTAACCAAATACAAAAATGTCGTTGGTATAACACTGGGGGTGATCGCCTGTTATCAATGACAAAAGTGCTGTTTTACCACTGCCATTAGGCCCACTAAGTTGCCAGTGTTGGTTTGACTCAATGGTCCAATTTAGTCCCTCAATTAACACCATGTCGGTATATTTTACGCAGATGTTACTGAGCTTTACTAAGGGTTGTTGTGGGTCTAGCACAGGTATTGCGTTATCTGTGTCCGCAGCAGGAACCTGTAAATCAGTGGTTTTTAGATGTAGTAGCTGATACAAATCTGCATAAGCTTGAGCATCATCACGCTCCACTTGATAGCGTAACTCGCCCTTTTCCATGTAAGCAATATGGCTAATGAATTCTGGTATTTCATCAAAGCGGTTGAGTACCATAATTACGGGGGTATGTTGCACCACACCGGCAAGATGCTTTTGCAACATGGCGTGAGTGGCACTATCCAAGCCGTCAAAGGGCTCATCTAAAATCAACAGGTCTGCATTACAAGACAAGGCTCTAATGAGCATGACTTTGCGAGACTCCCCCGTTGATAACTTCCTAAAGGCACGGTCGAGTATGTACTCTAACTCGAATTTTTTAATTAAATCCTGTGCTGTGGATGGGTCTACTTCTTTGGTAAATATTATTTCAGACACAGGGGTGCCGAGGCTTATGACGTCGGTAATGTCGGCATCATCTTTTTTAAGTTCGGCTTGAATAAGTTCGGCTTGTGCCTCAAAGGACACCCAACCAATTTTGTAAAGAAGGCCACTGGTACTGCCAGCTAGAATTTCTCCATAGCCAGCTAGCACCGCGGCGAGGGCAGACTTACCAGCGCCATTAGCGCCGGTAATCAGCCAGTGCTGATGCTGTTCGATTTGCCAATTAATGTTGTTAAGTTGAAAACCTTCATCAAACTCAACAGACAAACCAGTTAGCAATATAGTCATGAAAAGTACCTCGGTTTATGGATTGCCACGTCGCTCCACTCCTCGCAAAGACGTTTGGGGCTAACGTCTTTGCGAGCGTTTCACTTCTCGTAAAGACGGTTGGGGCTAACGTCTTCGCAAGCGCTCCACTCCTCGAAAAGACGATTACGGGCTAACGTCTTCGCGAGCGTAGCGCGGCGATCCAATACCTAGGCGTTAAGTTCGCTTAAACGATCTTCTTCATGTCGGCCATGTGGCCACGTAAAGTAGCGCCAATAGCTTCTACAGGGTGGCTACGTAGAGCTTCGTTCACTTCGATCAAACGGGCATTGTCTACGCCGTTGTCGTCGCTAGAAAGGCCACGGCCAATCACGTCTGTGTCGATGTCTTTCATGAAATCGCCCAACAAAGGCAAACAAGCATGGTTATACAAGTAACAGCCATACTCTGCAGTATCAGAGATAGTGGCGTTCATTTCGTACAACTTCTTACGCGCAATAGTGTTGGCGATTAACGGAGTTTCATGCAATGACTCGTAGTAAGCAGAATCAGCAATGATGCCTGCTGCAGTCATCGTTTCAAAAGCAAGCTCTACGCCAGCTTTAACCATGGCTACCATTAGAATGCCGTGGTCGAAATACTCTTGCTCAGAGATTTCCATGTCACCAGCTGGAGTCTTTTCAAAGGCAGTTTCGCCAGTTTCTGCACGCCAGCCTAGTAGGTTAACGTCGTCGTTGGCCCAGTCTGCCATCATGGTGCGAGAGAACGTACCGTTAATGATGTCATCTTGGTGCTTGTTGTACAAAGGACGCATGATCACTTTCAACTCTTCAGAAAGATCAAAAGCTTTGATCTTAGCTGGGTTAGAAAGACGGTCTAGCATGTTGGTAACACCACCATACTTAAGCGCTTCAGTAATGGTTTCCCAACCAAATTGAATCAACTTAGATGCATAACCAGCGTCCATACCTTTGTCGATCATCTTGTCAAAGCACAACAAAGAACCCGTCTGTAGCATGCCACAAAGGATTGTTTGCTCACCCATAAGGTCAGACTTTACTTCGGCAATGAAAGAAGACATCAATACACCAGCCTTATGGCCGCCAGTACCTACGGCGTAAGCTTTAGCTAGTGCTAAACCGTGGCCTTGTGGGTCATTGTTCTCGTGAACGGCGATCAAAGTAGGTACGCCAAAACCACGTACATATTCAGCACGCACTTCAGAACCTGGGCACTTAGGGGCAACCATGATAACGGTTAGGTCTTCACGGATCTTCATGCCTTCTTCAACAATGTTAAAGCCGTGTGAGTAAGACAAACATGCGCCTTGCTTCATTAGCGGCATAACGGCAGCAACTACAGGGGTGTGCTGCTTATCTGGAGTAAGGTTAAGCACGATGTCTGCAGTAGGTATTAGTTCTTCGTAAGTGCCTACGGTAAAGCCATTCTCAGATGCATTTTTGAAAGACTGACGCTTCTCGTCGATAGCTGATTGACGTAGAGTGTAAGAAACGTCTAGGCCACTGTCACGTAGATTTAAGCCTTGGTTAAGGCCTTGGGCGCCACAGCCAATAATGACCATTTTCTTGCCTTTAAGGGCATCTACACCTTCGGTGAATTCGTTCATGTGCATAAAGCGGCACTTGGCTAGTTGTTCAAGCTGCTCGCGTAAAGGTAAGGTATTAAAGTAGTTATTAGACATGGTAAACCCCGTGGTTTTACTGTGGTTTTAAAATTGATGATTTGAGTCTGATCAAGCTGAGGCTATGATACGCTTTGTTGATGTTTTCGTAAATTGATATATACGCCACATAGTGAGCTATATATTGCAACAATGTGATGGCAATGTGTTAATGTCTGCAATATGGATATGAAACACCTCAAACACTTTTTAGCTTTAGCAGAGAACTTACACTTTGGTAAAGCCAGTGCTGCATGCCATATTAGTTTGTCTGCTTTGTCGCGTAACATAAGGCAATTAGAAGAACAGCTAGGGGCGTCACTATTCAATAGAGACAATCGTAGTGTGCAGCTCACACAAGAAGGCCTATCTTTTGTGAGCTATGCCCGTTCAGCCGTCAGTGAGTGGGATGCTATTCGTTATCAAGTACAAGACACAAATGGCCAGCGTCATCTCAAACTTCAAGGCGAAGTGAGTTTATATTGCTCTGTTACAGCGGTGTATAGTTTGTTGTTTGAGCTGTTTCAGCGTTTCCGTCAAGATCACCCGAATATAGAGATTAAGCTGCATACTGGTGACCCAGACCAAGGTATTGCTCATGTTATTTCTGGTGAAGAAGATTTAGCTATAGCGGCCAGACCCAAAAACATACCAAGGGAGTTGGTGTTTAAACCGATGACGGTATCTCCATTGGTATTTATAGCACCTAAAGATCAGAGTAACTTAGAGCAACCTTTAATCACACCAACCAGCCCTACAGAGTGGGAAAAAATGCCGATGATTTTGGCAGAAGGGGGCTTGTCTCGCCAGCGTACAGACGCATGGTTTAGAGCTATGGATGTTACCCCTAAAATCTACGCTCAAGTGGCAGGTAATGAAGCCATTGTTATTATGGTAAGCCTAGGGCTAGGTATTGGTGTAGTGCCCAAAATCGTACTGGATAACAGCCCAACTATAGACAGAATTCAAATATTAAACGTAAAGCCGCAACTTGAAGCCTATGATATAGGTCTGTTTGCCCTTAAAAAGAACCTTAAAAAACCCTTGGTTAGTGCCTTATGGCAGCTAGTTGAACAGGGCTCCAGTTAGCGGTAAAGGGCCCCAGCTAGTGATAAAGGGCTCCAGCTAGTTATAAAGGGTACAGCGCATCAATAGTATAAAAGCAGACAGAGAATGAATATGAACAACAGTATCACCACTAAGGACCAAGGAATGACAAACAAGATTTTTTCTAGTGACAACACCGCAGGTGCAGCACCGGCAGTAATACAAGCCATTCTGGATGCCAGCACTGGCCCGCAGTCGCCTTACGGTGCTGATGTTTATAGCCAAGCGGCTGAAGACAAACTTTCTATCATTTTTGAATACCCTGTTAGCGTATTTTTGGTGCCTACGGGAACGGCGGCAAATGCACTGGCTTTAAGCGTACTTACTCCACCCTGGGGGTCTGTTCTGTGTCACCCCGAAAGCCATATCAATAACGATGAATGCGGCGCACCGGAGTTCTTTACAAATGGTGCAAAGTTGGTTCCAGTTAACGGTGAGAATAGCAAAATTTGCCCTACGCATCTCGCTAAAATAGCAGGGCTAAAAACTGGTGATGTGCATTCAGTACAACCAGCAGTGGTGAGCATTAGTCAAACTACTGAGTCTGGCAGTGTTTATAGCTTAGAAGAAATTAATACCTTAGGTAACCTCTGTAAAGAGCACAGTTTACGATTACATATGGATGGCGCACGCTTTGCCAATGCATTAGTCGCTTTGGAATGTACACCTGCTGAAATGACATGGAAGGCTGGTGTAGATGTGCTGTCTTTTGGCGCTACTAAAAATGGTGTGTTGGCGGCAGAAGCTATTATACTTTTTGATCAAAGTTTAGCCCCAGAATTAGCCTTTAGACGCAAACGAGCGGGTCACCTTATGTCTAAAATGCGGTTATTAGCAGCGCAGCTAGACGCCTACTTAACAGATGATCTTTGGTTGGTTAATGCCCGCCAAGCTAATGCTATGGCTGTTAGGTTAGACCATGGGTTACGAACTATTGAAGGGGTAGAGATTCAGGGCGTTACGCAAGCTAATATGCTCTTTTGTAAGCTGCCTAGGCTAGTTATTGATGGCTTACTAGATCAAGGCTTTTACTTCTATAGTGATCGCTGGGATACTGATGTAGTGAGGTTAGTAACTAATTTTACTACCCAAAATGCCGATGTGGATAGCCTTATCGATGCAGTTAAGTTGTTGGTGAAGAATTACTAATAGCCGAATTAAACGACGTAAAGGGCTGGTCTAACGGCAAACACCAAAGTGCAATAAGTGGCGTCTTGAGAGACTTCATGCCATGAAATACATTGCTAGGGTTGTACACTAAACCACCTAGCCCAGGGGTGTGCCAAGGTGTATTGTTTTGACGCCAATAGCCATTACTGAGTACTAAGTATAGCTCTTCTGGTTGGTGCTGGTGATCTGGGTAATCAATATTTGGTCGCATTAGGGTTACGCCCACTATTAAGTCGTGCCGTACTTCCAAGCCGTCTGGGCCAATAATCTGTGCATTAACGTGGCCAGCCATAAACTCGGGGTTATTTGCTACGGAACGCTGATACCAAGGTAAGGCACCTGCTAAGTCTATGATGCTATTGACCATGTTCTGGCATGGTTCAAGAAGTGATTTACTAGCGTGCTGTATTTGCGGTAATAAATCAGATAAAGGGTTCTCTTTGTGAGCTTGCAGATCAATATCCTCATGAATCCCTAGCCGATCTATCACTGTATTCAGTGTAAGTAATCCGCCAGCATCTAATTCGTTAGTGGATTGCAATAGTGACACTAAATGCTGGCGTAGGTTGGCGAGCTTTGCTTGGATGTGCTGTTGGGGCATTTTTTTCTGCTATATATTTACTTAGCAGGCATCATAACCTTTTTATAGCGGGTAATATAAGTAGAGCCCTTGGCACAAAGCAGACACCAAGATAAAATGGATAAAATCAACCTGGTTTTCGTTGGAAAACTTGGCAATAGCTAGCTATTACCTGCGTTTCCCGCCTCAATTAGACTGATTTTTCCTCATTTTCCTTTTGTCGACGCTTTATGCAAAGGTCTCAAGTAGTGCAATAAGTTCTTGATAGGCTAACGCCTTTAATTTTATTTATCCAGAATCAGTGTTAGCCAGCACCCTCGCCTTGTTTTGTGGTGACATGCCTAAATAAGACTTACCGTCTGGGGCAATCACTTCACCTGTTTTAAAGGTAAGGGCTAAGGTGTGCTGGCTCAGGATTAAACTGGCAATAAGTCAAGGCTAGGTAACTCTTACCCTTTGGCCACTAACCAAGTGGTGGAAGCTAGCATGCACGCGCCTACAACCCAAAAGGTTGCTGTTAAATCTTGCGTAAAATAGGCTGCAAGGCCTAATACTAAGGCTCCTATGGCATAGCCTAAGTCGCGCCAAAAGCGATAAATGCCAATGGCAGTGGCGCGCCATTGGGGCTGCGATAAATCTACGATTGCTGCAGATAAGTTAGGATAAAGCAACGCCATACCAAAGCCGGTAATAGCTGCACTGATAGACCAGCCCATACTAGACTCAAACATCGGCATCAATAGCACCCCACCTGTGGTCATCATCATGCCAGTGACATTAAGCCTTTGGCGACCAAACCGGTCGGACCAATGCCCTGTGATCAATTGACTAGAGCCCCAAACTAACCCATAGATAGAAATAATCCAGGCGGTTAGTGGTAAGTTTTGAGTTTTTTGATACAAAAAAATGGGGTATACAATCCATACTAACGCATCTACAAATTTCTCCACGCAACCTGCTTGGGTAATGGCTAGTAGGCGTGAATCACTCCAGCTCATGCGCTTAAATATAGCCCATGTAGATACTGATTCGTCATTGCTTTTGACGGTGTTTTTTGGCGTTGGATACAAAGCCGATGGATGACTTTCGGCAATGTTGATCCATGTGAGAATGAAAGCAATACTAATGATGAGCAAGCCAAATACTAATAATCCGGTTTTTAGGCCTAACCACTGGCTGACGTAAGCACTCACTAACCCACCTAAGGCAACACCAGTGTAGCCTGCAAATTCATTCAAACCAATGGTAAGGCCGCGCTCATAGGCCGCAGTAATGTCGAGTTTGGCTGTTTGACTCATAGACCAAGTAAGGCCTTGATTGACCCCCAAAATCACCGTGGCCAACACTACCCACGCCCACGATTGGGCAAAATAAAATAATACTGGAATAGGTAAAGCAATAACCCATCCTACAAGGTGAACCGGTTTGCGACCAATTTTCTCGGCCCAATGCCCAGCTACAAAGTTCATGCTGCCTTTAACCACGCCGAAGGCAATAACAAAGGTGCTGAGTAGCAAAAGTGAATCTTTGGCTAAGCCAAATTCTTGTTCGGCTAAAGGTGCGATCACAATGCGGGTAGTGCCCAGCATGAGCCCTACAAAAAATACTTGTAGTAGCCACTGAAAAACCTGAGGGAAATTATGTTTCATTCCAGCAGTGAAAGGCTGGGCTTGGGGTGAAATCATGGTGTGGCGCCAGATTGTTATCGACTAACTATACATTAGACTATTCTAAACTATAGAGAAGGTCAATGCTTAAAGCTGCAAGCTGGAATACTACACGCGAAAGCATTTTTTACAGGGATGATTTTTTATCATAACTTGAAGCTAAAAAGCCACTTGTGTCGCACCTATCAAGCTGTTAGGTTTGTGGCACTTTCCATCGAGACAGCAGCGCATTATGAACCCTACCAATGACTCTATATCTGCCGGTACCCATACCCCTAACCCTACAACTATGTCTGGGGTTCAATTGATTGGCTATGGTGGCTTAGATCAGTTGGTGTACCGTCAAGATATCCCTACGCCCCAACCTAAAGAGGGTGAAGTGTTGCTTAAAGTGCTGGCGGCAGGGGTTAATAATACCGACATAAATACTCGTATTGGCTGGTACTCAAAGCAAGTTACAGGCGACACTAATAGTGCTGCTAATGAAGGTTATGATGACCTTGATACTGCCACTGCCACTTGGTCTGGCACTGCTTTGCAGTTGCCACGTATTCAAGGTGCAGATGTATGTGGCGAAGTGATTGCCGTGGGTGCTGGTGTAAGCAGTGAACGTATAGGCGAACGAGTGCTGGTGCGTACTATGCAGCAACACCCCACAAAGCCGTTTGAGTGTATTACTGTTGGTTCTGAATATGATGGTGGCTTTGCGCAATATACCTGCGCCTTGAGTAACGAATCTTATAAGGTAAATACCTCGTGGAGTGACGCTGAACTAGCCTCTATCCCTTGTGCCTATTCTACTGCCGAAAACATGCTTCACAGAGCTGGTTTAAAAGCTGGAGAGCGAGTGTTGATCACTGGGGCTTCTGGTGGCGTGGGTTCTGCGGCAGTGCAGTTGGCTAAGCGCCGTGGTGCCTATGTGATTGCTGTTGCTGGGGCTGCTAAACACAAAGACGTTGAAGCGTTGGGAGCCGATCAGTTAGTGGCTAGGGGTGAAGACCTTGTTGCCGCTATTGGCGCTGATAATGTGGATTTAGTCGTGGACTTAGTGGCCGGGCCAGATTGGCCACAACTACTGAACGTATTGCGACGTGGCGGGCGTTACGCTACTTCTGGTGCAATCGCTGGGCCAATGGTTGAGCTAGATATTCGCACCTTATATTTAAAAGATTTAAGCTTTTTTGGCTGCACTTATCAAGAAAAAATTGTGTTTACTAACTTAGTAGAATATATCGAAGCCAACGAAATTAGGCCTTTAGTAGCAGGCACTTACCCACTTAAAGACATATACAAGGCGCAAACTGATTTCTTGAAAAAAGGCTTTACTGGCAAGCTGGTACTGATTCCTGAGCAATAAACAGCTCAGCACAAGGCCAGACTAGGCTAATAAATACATCACCAGCCAGAAAATGCATAGAACTTCAGGAAAATTAAGGGTAAATCCATGAAAATAAGCCAAATTGACGTCTATTAAGTAGATCTCCCTTATGCCGTGGCACCCCTGCGACTAAGTACAATACCACCCAATATAAGAAATAACCCCACAAACATGCCTAAGGTAAGGGTTTCACCAAACAATATAACGCCAAACATAACACTGAATAAGGGTACTAGATAACCCACTTGGGCTACGAAGGTGTAGCCGTACTGGCGTATCAGGTAAAAACGCACAAAAAAAGCGGCGCCTGTAGGGATTAGGCCCAAATACACCAAAGCAATGATGGCTGAACTAGGCATACTGGCACTTTGGGATATGGGGTTTTCTAATAAAAGGCTTGCAGGTAAGGTGAGAAGGCAACCTCCCAAAAGAACACCTGCAGCTACCATAGCACTACTTATATCCTTCAACCGCTTTACCATGGCACCTGAAATCACGTAGGACGCGGCGGCAACGATGATAGCCAATTGCGGTAATAAATCGCCCATACCCTTGGCGAAAGTGTTTAAACCAATGACGAACAACACCCCAATAAACCCCATCACAAAGCCTGCTGTTTTATAGCGGGTGATGCGTTCGTTGTTACTGGTAAAGTGGGCAAGAAGGATGGCGATTAATGGGCCTGTGGCCATGAATATGGCTGCTCTACCGGAATCTAATGTTTGCTCGCCCCAAGGGATGAGGAAAAAGGGTAGGGCGCAGTTGAAAAATCCAATCAACAAAAAACTCATCCATACTGCGGCAGACCGAGGTAACCGGTCACCTTTCATTAAGGCGTAGGCTAATAACACTAAGGCAGCAATAAGAATACGCCCAGCAGCAATGCTAATTGGCCCAAATCCCTCTAAGGCATACTTGATAGCCTGAAAGGATGAACCCCACACAGCCCCTTGTAAGGCTAATAGTGTGTAGGCGTGAAGCCCAGGTATTTTGATCATCTAAGGTGACTCAGTGTAGTGATGCTGGGCATCGCCAATAATTACTTCAACTGCGCAGCTCCACTGCATTAGCAATGGGTCTTGTCCGTGGCCCATGATGATTTGTAAGCCCAGCGGCATATCATAATCATCTAATCCACAAGGCAGTGTAGCTGCGCATAAGTATTGTAAATTGGCGACTTGAGTATTACGTAAGGCTTTGAAATTTCGTTCTTTATACTGTTCTATATTGGTTTCTACATAAGCTAAGGTCGGCGCGCTTATGGGGCAGGTAGGGCACACCGCAAAGTCTACTGTTGCTAGCACTGCTTCTGCAGCTTTATTGAATGTTTGTATAAGTGCGTTTTTATCAGCGACTTGGGCCGGAGCGTTAGATAGATCTGCATCAGTAAGGTGGGCAAAGCGCATTTTGGTGCTGGGTGCCAGTTGATCAAACCAGGGTTTTCTATCGGGGGCTTTTATAAATGCCGGAAACTCCAGTGCTGATAATCCACCTTGCAAAAAAAGCTGATAAGTTTCTTCAAGGTAAGGCCAATCTAGCTCTACTAAAACTGCACCAGCAGCTTCCAGTTGTGCCAATGCGGCCAGCACTTTGTTATCAATGTTACCTTCACATCCTTCAAATAGTGCCGTAACTACACCAATACGAACACCTTTCATGGACTTTTTCGTAAGCATGGTTTGAGCAATGAAGGCCTTTGGGTTATCACTAATGGCTGGGTCCATTACAGCAAACCCCCAAAGTGCATCCGCAGCGCTTAAAGCTAGCAGACCAGCAGTATCAACACTGGGTGACAGTGGCACAATACCGTCTTTCTCCCACCGCCCAGCGCTAGTTTTAAGGCCAAAGGTTCCGCAAAATGCAGCTGGAACACGCACAGAACCTGAAGTGTCTGAGCCTAATGCCAGTTGGCAAGCTCCCATCCATAAAGACACAGGTGCACCAGAGCTAGAGCCACCAGGCACCCGATGCTGATTAGTATCGAATGGGTTTACCGGCACTGGCCAGTGGGGGTTAGTGCCAAGCCCTCCAAAGGCAAACTCCACAGTATGAGTTTTACCACAAATATGTGCACCTGCATCGGTTAAGCGCTTAACCAAGGTGCCGGACGTGTGGAATTCTTTTAATGCCAAAGGCGAGCCAGCATAAGTGTCAAACCCAGTTACTGCATAAAGGTCTTTCACCGATACGCTGATGCCAGCCAATAACCCTTTTGGGGCTTCAGAAGGTGGCTTTCCAATGGATCTGAACGCTTGTAGCTGCGGTTGGTGCAAGTGCAAATTGCTGTAGGCGTCACCGATTAGGGTTAAAGGAGCTGTTTTATTATGAACCACTAACTGATGAATGTGTTTGATTTTTAAGGAGGGGGTGGAAATCATGAATAAGCAACCTGCATCTGTTCAAATACCTGCTCTCGTTGTTCTAATGTTTTAATTGCACCTGGGCCTAAACGACGGGCATAGGCAGTGAGTATGGCTTCAATGAGCACCACCCAAGCGGCTGTGCTGTTGCTAAAAAAACTACCGGTTGTGGGTATGGTAAATAGGCAGCTGGAATCACTACTTAACGGCGCTCCGTGGGTGTCCGTAAAGACCATGGTGGGGATCCCCATGGCTCTGGCTTGGCGGCAACAGTCCACAGCAATGCGGCTATATGGATGGCTGCCAAATACAATTAGTAAATCTTGCTGGTTTAATTGAGCAAGGCCATGGGGTACACCGTGGCCTGAATCACCTAATACTCCTACACCATCGCGTAATAGGCCTAAACAATAGGAGAAAAATGTTGCAGTTGAGTAAAACTGACGCTGAGCGAAAGTGCGTACATGGCGTGCATTTTGCAATAACTCTAAGGCCTTCTGCCACTGATCTGTAGATACCTGTGACATCATTTGTTGAATATTAGCGATTTCTTCTTGCGCAACTTGCGCCAGCACGTCCGATTCTTGATGCTGTGATTGTGATTGTGATTGTGATTGTGATTG
>Ga0114995_10000476_pt1 | contig 27860 bp, 25 predicted proteins | sample ArcticOcean_MG_C_11_FD_87038 | JGI IMG/M metagenome (GOLD analysis project Ga0114995, IMG submission 87038) | Marine microbial communities from western Arctic Ocean - ArcticOcean_MG_CB2_154 | ecosystem: Environmental > Aquatic > Marine > Oceanic | place: Arctic Ocean: Canada Basin | collected... | reverse complement strand
TAAATTTAAAAATTTCAACAAATTGACTTAGATGTTTTATAGCGTAATGGATCCACATCGACCCTTTTCGAACTCGATAGTGAAAGGTTACAGCGGTGAAGATACTAAAAGGGGGGCCTTTTGGGAAAATAACACAATGTCTAAGTTTTCTTTAATTAGTATGTAATCTATATAAGACAAATAAAAAAAATGGAATCTTATGCGATTGTACAAGCTAGTGGAAAGCAATTTTTTATTGAGGAAAATAAGTTCTACGATTTTGATAAACTTCCACTAGATCGTGGTGATACTTTTACGTTGAACCAAATTTTACTAGTGAAGAATGGAAATTCTATTGCTATTGGCAAACCTTTTTTAGACCAGAGTCATAATGTTGAAGCTACGGTTTTACGACACCTTTCAGGTCGAAAGATAAGAGTTTATAAAATGCGACCAAAAAAGAAGACTAGGAAAACTTTTGGAAGTCGACGTAAATTAACACGTGTTTTAATTAATTCTATTAGTAAATAATAATTATGGTGCGAGTAAAAAGAGGCAGTGTTGCTAGTGCAAGACGTAAGAAAATTTTAAAATTTGCTAAAGGTTTTAAAGGAGCCCATTCCCGTTTATTTAGAACGGCTAACGGTCAGGTGATGAAAGCTTTAGTTTATTCTTACGTCGGCAGAAAGAGAAGAAAGCAAGATTTTAAAAAATTGTGGATTTGTCGAGTTAATGCTGCCGCACGAAATGAAGGATTAAGCTACAGCAGTTTAAGAAACCTTTTAAAGAAGTCTTCTATCAATTTGAATCTGAAAATGCTTTCGCAACTTTCAGTTTTAGACAAGAAAACGTTCAGTTATCTAATTCAAGAAGTGAAAAAATAATTTTAGTTAAAAATGGCACACAAAAAAGGGGCAGGAAGTACGAAAAACGGACGTGATTCAAATTCAAAACGTTTAGGTATTAAAATCTACGGAAACCAATCAGTAAAATCTGGAGGTATCATTGTCCGACAAAGGGGTCTGACTTTTAAACCTGGTAACGGCGTTATGGTCGGTAAAGATTATACAATTTTTGCAGTACAAGAGGGTATAGTAAAATTTGAATCTGACAAAAATAGGAAATTTATAAGTGTTTACTAAAAATTTTGGTTAACCGTTTACTAAAGTTAGATGTATTGGGTTAATGTACCCAATACATCTTAATTTTTTAAGACATAGCACAAGTTCGAATGAGAATAAATATGTAATTGAAGTCGATATAACGTTGGAAACAAAAAATTATTGTGGGGGCATTAGTGAACCCTTCGCAGTAACTTCTTCAATTAAAATAGCAGGTATGCACATTTTTATGTATTTATGGATGCTAAATTTTCCGACAGTTGGCACCTTATTTTTATCTCTCGAATAGATGCAGTTCGAAGTTTAACTCTAAAGTCGACTCCATCTCTAGGATTTTGGCCACTAACCGGATCCACGATAATAGCCCTTCTGAGATTCTGAACGATTTCATTCGTAACTTTATCTACGCTTTTCCAAAGTGGAGTTCCTACTTCCATGTACGATTCCCTGCCTTCAATTCCATAGTTGCGCATACTTATGGAATCACGAGTCCATGATTGAAAAGGCTTCTTTTTTTCGCTTAAATAAAGGCTGTAAGCATTCTCAAATTCTGTCCATTCTATCTTTAATAGACTGCGTGGCTATTATTACGGTCTTTTCACTATCTATATGCTGGTGAAGCTTATCTTGATAACTAGCTATTTTGTCACTACTTGGGTTACCTTCGATATTAAAAGCTGGGGCATGTTTGAACTTCGCCTTAAGTTGTGTTTGATCAAATTTAACACCTGCTAAATTTCGTCTACTTCTGAAGGTTTGAGGGTTGTGCTGATTTGACCTTCGAACTACAACAGAAGAATGAGTTCGCGGTGAATACACAACTAAAGCCTTGCTGTTGTCAGTAAATAATATACCAAATGCGATTGCGACTTCTCGAAAAAAATTTCCAGACGTAAAATAATGTGTTTTAATTAAGTTTCAAAAATTTACGACGCTGTTTTATACACGTATACACCAAAGTGCAGGATAAGTTGCATTTTGGGAACCGACGTTTTTGAGAAAAAATTGACCTAATTAGAGGGTTTTGGGCTACAAAATCGAACCATCTTGAAGTACTTATTCTTTATGATATACTAGATAATAGAATCAGACCCTGTATAAAAATACAGAGTCTGATTCTTGTTTCTTAATTTAAATTAAGAAATTAGTAACGCTCACCTTCTGGCTTCATTACTGGAGCATAAGCTTCAATTGTGTAAACAAGCTTACGACCTGCAGCTTCCTGACGTACAAGTCTGAAACCAGGCTCGTAAGATGGACGCTGAATGATGAAAGACATTACAGAAGACTCAACACCACGAGTGTTATCGAAAGCTACTAGCTTTACGTAGTAGTTTGGCTTAGCCTTACGTGCCATGTTAACCTCAAAAAGGATTGCAGCAGGATCTTTAACATCGAATAGAGGAAGACCCCACATTTCCCAGTAGTTGTTACGTGGGTGCGGATCATCTGTATACTCGATAGAAATAGCCCAAGAGTTATTAATAGAGTATTGGATTTGCTTAGTGATTTGCTCGTCAGTTAGATCTGGAAGAAAAGAAAAACATCCTTGAGTTAGTTTCATTGTGTACTCCTTAAATGAAAATTAATGATTATGTTTTTATAGAATCCATACATATTGTATGGATTCTAATTTTCGGCATATACCGTGAGTAAAAGCTACTGAACGTAGATTATACGTTAGCTGTTGGTGTAGGCTCGAAGTCAGCAGTATCTGTAGAAGCGTAGTTGAAAGTAATATCCTTCCATAGATCTAACGCTGTCTGTAGAGGACCACAAGACTTAGCTGCATCTCTTAGGATCTGAGGACCCTCGTTGATGTAGTCACGACCTTCGTTACGTGCTAGAACCATACACTCAAGAGCTACACGGTTAGCAGTAGCACCTGCTTGGATACCATCAGGGTGACCAATTGTACCACCACCGAACTGCATAACACAATCATCACCAAGGTAGTGAATTAGTTGGTGCATTTGACCACAGTGGATACCACCAGAAGCTACTGGTACACACTTACGTAGAGAAGCCCAATCTTGTGCGAAGAATAGACCTTCTGGTAGGTTTACATCAGTCTTAAAGCAAAGAAGAGTGTTGTAGAAACCTTTAATCATTAGAGGATCACCTTCTAGCTTACCTACTACAGTACCTGCGTGAATGTGGTCAACACCAGCCATACGCATCCACTTACAGATTACACGGAAGTTCATACCGTGGTTCTTCTGACGAGAGTATGTTGAGTTACCTGCACGGTGAAGGTGAAGGATAACATCGTTCTTACGAGACCAGATAGCCATTGACTGAATTGCTGTGTAACCAATTACAAGGTCAATCATTACAATTACAGAACCTAGCTCTGCACAGAAGTCTGCACGCTCGTACATATCTTCCATAGTTGCAGCAGTTGAGTTTAGGTAGTGACCCTTAACTTCACCTGTTAGACAAGCAGCGTGGTTAACACCTTCCATTGAGTAAAGGAAACGCTCTCTGTAACGCATGAATGGCTGAGAGTTAATGTTCTCATCATCCTTAAGGAAGTCTAGACCACCCTTAAGACCTTCGAATACTACACGACCATAGTTCTTACCAGAAAGACCTAGCTTAGGCTTAACTGTAGCACCTAGCATTGGACGACCAAACTTATCCATACGCTCACGCTCTACGATTAGACCAGTAGCAGGACCTTGGAAAGTCTTAAGAAGTGCGTAAGGGAAACGCATATCTTCTAGACGAAGAGCCTTAACTGCCTTGAAACCGAAGATGTTACCGATAATTGAAGCTGTTAGGTTTGCTAAAGAACCTTCCTCAAAAAGATCGATATCGTAAGCAACGTAACAGAAGTAAGTATCAGCTGCACTTGGTACAGGGTCTACACGGTATGCTTTCGCACGGTATAGATCACATGCAGTTAAAAGGTCAGTCCATACAACAGTCCATGTAGCAGTTGAAGACTCACCAGCTAGTGCTGCTGCTGCTTCTACTGGATCTACACCTGGTTGTGGAGTACAACGGAAAAGAGCTAGAAGATCTGTTTCCTTAATAACGTAATCAGGATCCCAGTAACCCATTTTTGCGTAAGGGATTACACCTGATTCGTAACGCTCTGATTTGATTCGAGTACGTGTTTCTACAGCTTGTGACATGAAAACCTCCTGGTTTAAAGTTATGCTAAAAGATTGCTGGGTTTTATATTTCAGACTCCTGAAATATAACAAGCGAAATAAAACATTTGTTATTTCTTTATCTTATAGAATAAGATATCACAAGTAAGCTGTAATTAATTACCAACCTTGTTTATTTAATACATAAGTATATTTAATGTATGCGCGGTACCGGGTTTTTATATGGGTATAAGCTTATGATTTCACCTTTATTTATAAGCAGGTTACGGATAAAGGTTCAGTGTTTTTTTTTCTGATATTAGTTTTGGATTGCTTTGTTGTTAAAAAATTTTAGATATTCCTAAGGTTTCTTTATTTTTTTTTGTTGACAAAATCAGGGCAAGTTAGTTTCTTTATGGATTTTTTTTTGTTAAACTTATTAAATGCCAGGATCCAGATTTGAACTGGAGACACGAGGATTTTCAATCCACTGCTCTACCAACTGAGCTATCCCGGCTTTTATCTTATATTTTAAATAGTAATTTAAATGATGTTGTTTGACAAGTATTAAATTTTATGTACAACCTAAATAAAACAAAACTTTTAAAAAAGTTGGCTAATTTACAGTTCGCAATCGGCTTATTATTTACTATTGGCATTATGATTGCAATTGGTACGGTTATTGAACAAGACCAAGGCTTAAATTTTTACAAGGAAAATTATCCAGAAATAAACCCATTACTTGGGTTTCTAAATTGGAAGATAATTACTTTTTTTGGTTTCGACCGAGTTTATAGTGCGTGGTGGTTTTTATTAACTCTTGTATTATTTGGAAGCTCACTTTTAGCTTGTACATTTACAACACAATTACCATCCGTAAAAACCTTTAAAATTTGGAAATTTATTACAAAACCAAAACAATATCAAAATTTAAAAGTAAGTAATAATATTAAATCTGGTATTTTAAATACTGTTGCTTTTACCTGCAATGAAAATAAATATCACTTTTTTAGGCAACATAAAAAAGGTTATGCTTATTCAGGTTTATTGGGTCGTGTAGCTCCAATCCTTGTTCACATTAGTATAATAGTTTTACTTTTAGGGTCAACATTAGGATCGTTTACTGGTTATACGGCTCAAGAAATTGTCCCGCGGGGAGAAATTTTTCATATACAAAATTTAACGAAATTTGGAAATATAAGTTACATTCCTCAAACGTTATTTTGTAGAATTAATAATTTTTGGATTACCTATACAAAAGATTTAAAAACGGATCAGTTTTATTCAGACTTATCTTTATTTGATGAAAAAGGTAATGAAGTTAAAAGAAAAACAATATTTGTAAATGAGCCATTAGTATACCAAAATCTGACTATGTACCAAACTGATTGGAACATTGTTGGAATAAAGTTACGTTTAGAAAAGGAAAAAACATTTCAAATACCTTTAAAAAAAATTACTAAAGGCGGAAATAGGTTTTGGTTTGGTTCTTTATCCTTATCTAATGTTTTAGAAAAAGATTTAACCATTGTTATGAATGATTTAAATGGAAAAATTTATTTTTATAATCCAGCAGGAACTTTGTTTAAAGAATGTTACGTGGGTGAATTTCTTCCTACAAAAAATAACTTTGAATTACAGGTTGAAGATGTTATAACAAGTACGGGTTTACAAATGAAATCTGATCCCGGCTTAGGAATTGTTTATTTATCATTTGCCCTATTAATAATATCTATATACGTAAGTTTCTTTACATATTCTCAAATATGGTTCTTAGAATTAGCTAAAACGATTAAAATTGGGGGCAATTCTAACCGATCCGTTTTGTTCTTTCAAGAAGATTTTCGTAAAATTATAAGAAGATCCATTAATACCTAATTATTACCGATATAATAGTAAATAGATAGTTTGTTAATAATAAATTTTTTTATATTTCTAATATGAAACGCTGGTTTTTATTTTTCCTTACAGCTGTAACGTTCGCAGGCACACCACAATTAGTACAGGCAGATGTTAGTGGGCTTACACCATGTAAAGATTCTGCAGTTTTTAAGAAAAGGCTTGATGGTAGTGTTAATAAATTAACTGCTAGGCTTGCTAACTATGAAGAAGGTACGCCCGCTTATTTAGCTTTACAGGAACAAATTGATCGAACAAAAGTACGGTTTGATAAATATGGTAAACAGGGTCTACTGTGTGGGGCAGATGGCTTACCACATCTTATTGCTGATGGGCGTCCAAGCCATGCAGGTGAGTTTGTCTTACCTGGTATCTTGTTCTTATACATTGCTGGTTACATTGGTTGGTCTGGTCGTAGCTACTTACAATATACAAAGACTACTGACAAACCTAATGAAAACGAAATTATTATTAATGTGCCAGTAGCACTTGGTATGATGTCAGCTAGTTTTCTTTGGCCACTCGCTGCGTGGAAGGAACTAGTTTCTGGTGATTTACTTGTACCGGGTGATGAAGTTACTGTATCCCCTCGCTAACAATTTTTTATTTTAAATTAGAATAATGGATCAAAACTTACTTAAATACCTTTCGACTGCGCCCGTTCTTATTACCGCATGGATGAGTTTTACGGCAGCATTTATTATTGAGATTCAACGTTATATGCCTGATACCCTTTCATTTGCAGCGTACTAAAATCTCAAATAAAAACCGAAGCTATTAGGCCAGATTCTGAAAGTAGCTTCGGTATTTTTTATTTTATATTACCTTTAATAAAGGACTCATGTTTTATTGACTACACTAAGTTTAAGAATATGTTGGACATAAAGAAAACTTCTTTACAGCAAAAAAATGAAAAACAAATTCTAACGGCGCAAATTTTCGCCAAAATTTTATATAAAATAAATTTCTGTAAGAAAAAAACTAACCAAGAATTACTAGGACTTGATATCTTAAAAACCGAACTTCAAAAGGGTTTATTGTTGATCACTACTCTCAGGGTTGAAGAAACTTATACCAACTTACTTTTAAAGGAAGATCCTGAAGCTTTTATGCAAAAGGAAGGTAAGACTATTTTTCTTCACTGTATTAAAAAATGCTGCGAAGATTTTTTTACAAAACATTATGGTTATAATGTAAAAATAAATATCGCTGTTTTAAAACAATCTCTGTATACAAAAAATCTTTTAAAAGACCTTTGCTTATTATTTCAGATTCCCTTTTACGTTTTACAAGATAATAAATCTCCGATTTTTAATTCAATTTATTATCCAGTTTATAACTATGCCTCTGAAAGCTTTATTGAATCGTTGATAGATAATGTGATTTTGGAGATAAGTAATTGTATTGTTTACTTTACTATTTTAAAATTTTCTTCAATTTATACGTTTCGTCAAACATTATATAGATCAAAATTTTTATCTCTACGTAATTTTGAACGGTTTAAAAATAACCTAATTTGGCAATTAATTATACGCATTAATATTCGTCACCCAATAAACATCTATAACAACCAATATGAAATATTTGTTTTGCGGACGAATGGGATTTATTGTCAAACAATTTACGCAAATCGTTCTGGTGAAATTAAGATACTTAATAATTTTTCTTTATTAACAATAACATTTATTGAATTTAGAGATTTTTTAACTAGTCGGTTAGATGAAATTATTTACTTACTAAGTAAAGGTTTTAGATTTACATTAACCTCAATTTTTGGACAAGTAATTGGATTAGTTTGGCGTGGAATAATAGAAGGGTTGAAAAAGTAAAATTTATATTTACATATAAACTAAAGAACTAGCTTATAAATATGCTTTTTAATGTTGTATAATTTATATACACATATTTAAATTCTTATTTTGTAAAAAAAAATATCGTAACTTATGAATACTCTTGTTGGTTACATTTTATTAATGACACTAATGTTCAGCTTAGCAGCAGGACTATATTATGGTCTAAAAACTATACGATTAATCTAGTCAATTTCTATTACATATGTTACAGATCTAAATAGATTATTGGGTTAAGAAATTTTCAAACCTTGATCCAATAACTTACAGAACAAAAGATTTATTACAAGAACAACGATAATGATTTACACAGAAGCAAATTCAATTGTAACATCTTACTTTAATGGCTCTAGACGTTTAAGTAATTTATTCTGGGCTGTAGCAGTAAGCTTAGGAGGCTTTGGCTTTTTTTTAACTGGGTTATCGAGTTTTTTTGGGGTAAATCTATTATTTTTTTCTGATTCAACCGATATTTCGTTTATTCCCCAGGGGATAGTATTGTTATTCTATGGTACAGTTGGTTCCTTATTAGGAATATTTATTGCACTAACTATTTATTGGAATGTTGGTTCCGGGTACAACGAATACAATCGAGATATTCAAGAGGTTAAATTATATCGGAAAGGCTTCCCAGGAAAAAATAGAGAATTAACTTTTACGTTTGCATTTGACGAGGTTAAATCAATTAAAATGCGAATAAAAGAGGGTATCAACCCAAAACGTCAACTATTACTTTGTTTAAACGATAACAGAGAGATTCCATTAACGGGTATTGAGCAGCCAATGGCGTTAAATAAAATTGAAGATGAAGCAATAAAACTAGCTAAGTACTTAAATGTTTTTCTGGAGACAGAGTAACCTACTTTATTAAAAGCTTTTAGGGCGAACGACGGGAATCGAACCCGCGAATGCTGGAACCACAACCCAGTGCCTTAACCACTTGGCTACGCTCGCCACTTAACATTATAAATAAATATTACCATAACATATATTAATTTTGTTAGTAAAATTAAAGAGTTTTGAATTTTTTGGTAAATGCCATTTATTTCGATCAATTTAACAAAATATTCTGAAGGTGGCAACTTATGATGAAAAGGTATTAGTTATTGATTCGGATTTTGAGATTAGACTCTTCTTAAAACAAACCTTAACTAGTTTTGGTTATCAGGTAACAACAACTTTTAATGGTTATACTGCCTTAGCTAACTTTAAAAGTGAAAATTATGATCTAGTTTTTATTGATGTAATTTTAGAAAAACTAGATGGCTATTCAGTTTGTCGAGAAATTAGAAAAATCTCTAATGTACCAATAGTTATATTAACACCATCTTCGAATGTTTCTGATCGTGTTATGGGTTTTGAAGCTGGCGCAGACGATTGTGTTATAAAACCTTTTTCTAAAGAAGAACTAGAGTTTAGATTAAGAGTTATTCTAGATCGTTCTAATGGAAAACGACTTAAGTTTTCGAAAAGAGAATCAAAAATACTTAAAATCCAAAATTTAACTATAGAAATAGATAATCGATCCGTTTTTAAAAATGGTTTACGAATAAAACTTACTGATATAGAGTACAGTCTTTTAAAATTGTTGATAGATCATTCAGATAGAGAAATCTCAAGGATAATGATTTTAGAAAATGTTTGGGGCTATAAACCAGACAGGGATGTTGATACCCGTATTGTTGATGTCAATATATCTAGACTTAGATTGAAAATTGAAGAAACCCCCCATGAACCTACGCTAATTAGAACAGTACGAGGTTTTGGATATATTTTTAACAGATGTTAACAAACTTATCCAACTAATCACTGAAAATATTAGAATATACCAAATTTTTATAAAATACCACTACACCTTTTTATTATTAAAACTAAAACTTTTAACCTTATAAATCCTGAAATAGGTTTTCATCAATGTTTAGTGTAAAAAAGAATGTCTACAAATATTTACTACCTAATTTATTAGAAACTCAGCGTATAAGTTTTTGCTGGTTTCTTGAATTAGGCTTTGTTCAGGAATTGGAAAATTTTTCAGTTATTCGAGATTATCTTGATGAACTTGAATTAAATTTGTCTGCCCGCTATTATAAGATCCGCCAACCCAAATATACCCTTGCCGAAGCCAAGCGGCGTGATACTACATATGGTGTTAGAGTTTATACACGTGGACAATTATTATATTTAAATTCGGACAATACAACTGAAAATGATGTTCTTCTTTGTGATATACCGTTAATGACAAATGAAGGTACATTTTTAGTAAATGGTATTGAAAGGATTATCATAAATCAAATCGTAAGAAGTCCTGGTATTTATTATAAATCGGATTCTGATAAACAAAATTTCCGTTATTATACGGCTAGCCTTATTTCTAACCGTGGTACTTGGGTGAAATTTGAAATTGATAAAGATGATGTAATAAACGTAAAAATTGACAAAGCAAAAAAGATTTCAGCCTATGTTTTTCTAAAAACATTTGGCTTTAAAGATCAAGATTTTCTAAATTTCGATCATCCTGAATATTTTAAAAACACTATTTCCGAATATGGCTCAATTTCCTTAGAAGATGCCTTTATAGAACTACATAACAAGTTAAGACAGGGGGAGCCAGCTACTGTAAAAGCGGGCCAATTACTCTTATATTCTCGCTTCTTTGACCCTAAAAGATATGATTTAGGCCGTGTTGGTAGATATAAAATTAATAAAAGGTTAAATATCGAGACAAATACAGGTGTCCATGTTTTAACATCGAAAGATGTTTTTTATATTATTAATGAATTAATTAATTTCCGGCTTGCTCCTACAATGGAAGATGATATTGATCATTTAGGTAACCGGAGATTGCGGTCTGTTGGGGAACTTCTTCAAAACCAAATTCGTATTGGTTTAAATAGGCTTGAACGGATTGCTCAAGAAAGGATGACAATCTGTGAACAAAAATATTTAAGGGTAAATGTACTTGTTAATTCTAAACCTTTAGTTTCCTCCATTAGAGAATTTTTTGGTTCGAACCCTCTTTCCCAATTTATGGACCAAACTAACCCGTTGGCCGAGTTAACTCATAAAAGAAGATTATCAGTTTTAGGGCCCGGTGGTATCACAAGGGATCGAGCTGGATTTGCTGTGCGTGATATTCACCCAAGCCAATATGGAAGAATTTGCCCAATCGAGACTCCTGAAGGGCCGAATGCGGGGCTAATTGGTTCATTATCAACTTATGGACGAGTTAATTCTTATGGATTTATTGAAACACCTTTTTATAAGGTTGAAGATGGAAAAGTTCTCCAAAATTCTTACCCTGTTTATCTTGATGCAACAGCTGAAGATAACTGTCGTTTAGCAGCTGGAGATGTTGATCTCGGTTTAAACGGGATTATTCAAGACAAAATTATTCCTGTACGACACCGTCAAGATTTAATAAATATTCTTTCAACTGAAGTTGACTATATAGCTGTTTCTCCAATACAGGTTGTTTCCTTAGCTACATCACTTATTCCATTTTTAGAACACGATGACGCTAACCGCGCATTAATGGGATCTAACATGCAAAGACAATCAGTACCATTACTTTATCCAGAAGCTCCTTTAATTGGAACTGGCCTTGAGGGTCAAACCGCACGTGATTCTGGGATGACTTTATTAAGTGCATGTTATGGAAAAGTTACACAAATCAGTACGGGTAAAATTCTTATAAAAGACAAAGAGAATAATATTTTTACGTACAATTTAACTAAGTATCAACGATCGAACCAAGATACATGTATTAATCAAAGGCCTTTTGTTTCTATTAATGAAAAAGTCATGACAGGTCAAATTATTGCTGATGGTGCTTCTACAGAAGGTGGTGAATTATCCGTAGGACAAAATATTATTGTTGCTTATATGCCATGGGAAGGGTACAACTATGAAGACGCTTTTGTTATAAGTGAACGATTATTATATGATGATTTATTTACTTCTTTACATATCGAAAAGTTTGAAATTGACATCCGTCAAACGAAACTTGGTATGGAAGAGGTTACAAGGGATTTACCTAATACAAGTGAAGGTTCACTAATAAATTTAGATGAAAATGGAATTGTTAAAATTGGGACATGGGTTACTGCTGGCGATATTTTAGTGGGTAAATTAACTCCAAAAGGTGAATCTGATTACCCACCAGAAGGTAAATTACTACGAGCAATTTTTGGTGAGAAATCCCGCGATGTAAGAAATACTTCATTAAAATTACCGCACGGAACATCTGGTCGTGTTCTTGATATCAAAATTTTCTCGAGAAATAATCGTGATGATCTACCACCAGGGACTGATGAGATTTTAAAGGTATATATTGCCCAAACGCGTAAGATACAAATTGGTGATAAAATGGCTGGGCGTCATGGTAATAAAGGGATAATATCAAAAATTTTACCAAGACAAGACATGCCATATTTACCCGATGGAACCCCCGTTGATATGATGCTTAATCCGTTAGGTGTACCTTCGAGAATGAATGTAGGGCAAATTTTTGAAACTTTACTTGGTTTAGCTGCAGAAAATTTAAATACCCGGTTTAAAGTTGTTCCTTTTGATGAGATGTATGGGGCTGAAGCTTCCCGGGCATTAGTGAATAAAAAATTAAAGGAAGCAGCAACGGATAAACCATGGCTTTTTTCTAATCAACACCCAGGTAAAATGGTTTTGAAGGATGGTCGCACTAGCCAATTTTTTGAAAACCCAATTACACTTGGATTTTCTTATATGTTGAAATTAGTTCACCTTGTTGATGATAAAATCCATGCTCGTTCCACTGGGCCTTACTCATTAGTTACCCAACAACCTCTTGGTGGGCGGGCGCAACAAGGAGGTCAAAGATTAGGAGAAATGGAAGTTTGGGCACTTGAGGCGTTTGGTGCAGCCTATACGTTACAGGAATTATTAACCATTAAATCGGATGATATGCAAGGTCGTAACGAAACTTTAAATGCAATTGTTAAAGGGTTGCCTATACCACGTCCAGGAATTCCAGAATCATTTAAGGTTTTAATGCGTGAGCTCCAAGCTTTATGTCTTGATGTAGCCACTTACAAATTAGATATATCGGATGATAATGACTTAAATGTAAATGCCTATGAAATTAACCTAATGGGTGAAAATTTAGAAATTCCCTCAAAACAACTCTTAAAACAAAATTATTTACCAGTTGATAATAATAATCAAAAGGGTAATTTTTCGGTAAAATAACATTTTTTGAAAAACAACAAAAACTTTAGTTTGTTAAGTAAATTAATACTATGTTTCAAACAGAAAGGTCATTTGACTATGTGAAAATAAATCTTGCGTCACCTAAAAGAATTCGCGGTTGGGGAGAACGTTTACTTCCAAATGGTGAAGTTGTTGGCGAAGTAACAAAACCAGAAACTATAAATTACAGAACGCTTAAACCAGAAATGGGAGGCCTTTTTTGTGAACGGATATTTGGTCCTGTAAACGATTGGGAATGTCATTGTGGTAAATATAAAAGAGTTCGTTATAAAGGGATTATTTGTGAAAGGTGTGGAGTTGAGGTAATAGAATCTAATGTCCGTCGACACCGAATTGGTTTTGTTGAATTAGCATCATCCGTTACCCATGTATGGTACGTAAAGGGTAGACCTAGTAAAATTGCACTTATTCTTAATATTTCGTTAAAAGAATTAGAGCAGGTTGTCTATTTTAACTCATATGTCATAATAGATCCCGGTACAGCCGCAGAACTTCATTACAAACAACTTCTTGTAGAAACTGATTGGCAAGTTTTCAATTCAACAAAAGGGAATGTCAACGATGTAGAAATCTCTATTGGAGCTGAAGCGATTAAAACTTTGCTTACACAACTTGATTTAAAGACTGAATCAAAAGAATTGCGATTATTAATTCCCTGGGCAAAAGAACTAGATCGAGAAAAACTAATAAAACGTTTACGTGTAATTGATCAGTTCATGGCCTCCGGTTCAGAACCTTCTTGGATGGTGTTAGATATAATACCTATATTGCCCCCGGATCTCCGACCTATGGTGCAATTAGATGGTGGTCGTTTTGCAACTTCCGATCTTAACGATCTTTATAGGCGGGTTATAAACCGGAATAATCGGTTAGCTCGCTTACAAGAAATTATGGCGCCCGAATTAATTATTCGAAATGAAAAAAGAATGCTGCAAGAAGCGGTTGACGCACTTATTGATAATGGAAAACGTGGTCGTGCAGTTTTTGGCTTGAACAATCGCCCCTTAAAATCTCTATCGGATATTATTGAAGGTAAACAAGGTCGCTTTAGACAAAATTTGTTAGGGAAACGCGTAGATTATTCTGGCCGTTCCGTAATTATAGTTGGACCAGAATTAAAACTTAATCAATGCGGTTTACCACGCGAGATGGCAATTGAACTTTTTCAGCCTTTTGTTATACATAGATTAATTTATGAGGGATTAGTCAATAATATTAAAGCTGCAAAAAATATTATCCAAAATAATGAAACACTTGCTTGGGAAATTTTAAAGCAAGTAATGACTGGACACCCTATTCTATTAAACCGAGCACCAACTCTACACAGGTTGGGTATTCAAGCTTTCGAACCTATTCTGGTAGAAGGGCGTGCAATAAAACTTCACCCTTTAGTTTGCCCTGCCTTTAATGCAGACTTTGATGGTGACCAAATGGCAGTCCATATTCCTTTATGTTTAGAAGCACAAGCGGAAGCACGCTTATTAATGCTTGCACCAAATAATTTTCTATCTCCTGCAACAGGTGAACCAATACTTACACCAAGCCAAGATATGGTTCTAGGTTGTTATTATTTAACAGCACATAATCCAACAGAGCAAACTCTAAACCCACAGTATTTTTATAATTTTGAGGATGTAATTAAAGCTTATAAACAGTCTGTTATAAAGTTGCATACTTTTGCTTGGGTCCGAATTGAAGACAAAAATGAAATTGAGCTTCCCAAAGACACTGAGTGTACACATACAAAAGTTAATAATCGAATTTTATCTTTAACCCCATATATACAAATAAAAAAAGATTTGGACGGTAATATTTTACAAATATACTTTAAGACGACACCAGGTCGTATTCTTTTAAACAAATCTTTTGAATACAAAGAATAAAATTCGTGAACTACTAAATAGATTTAGATAAATAAATTAAAAATGGTAATTATTTTTAATAATGAAGTAGTAAATAAAAAAAAGTTACAAAAGATGATGTATCTGACCTTCCACAATTACGGGGTTATAAGATCATCACTAATAGCGGATAAAGTTAAAAATTTGACTTTTCATTACGCAACTATATCAGGTATTTCATTAAGTGTAGAAGACTTACGTGTACCCTTTCGAAAAAGAAGTCTTATTGGTTTAACAACAAATGAAGTTGATATTACAGAACAAAATTATAGTAGTGGAAGTATTACGACAGTAGAACGTTTTCAAAAAATTATTGATATATGGAATAATGCAAATAACATTTTAAAAGATGAAGTTTTAACATATTTTCGAGAAAGTGACCCGTTAAACCCTTTGTACATTATGGCTTTTTCAGGTGCACGTGGAAATATTTCTCAAGTGCGCCAACTTGTTGGTATGCGTGGATTAATGGCAGACCCGCAAGGACAAATTATTGATTTACCAATAAAAAGTAATTTTCGTGAAGGGCTTAAAGTAACGGAATATATTATTTCATCTTATGGTGCTAGAAAGGGACTAGTAGATACTGCACTTCGAACGGCGGATTCAGGATACCTAACAAGACGTTTAGTTGATGTTGCTCAAGACATTATTGTAAGAGACGAAGATTGTTTAACTTATGAAGGATTAACATTAGACGATTTATTCGTAAAATATAAGACAGAACTAAATCTTGAAGACCGGTTAATTGGTAGACTTCTTGCAAAACCAATAACAATACCAGATAGTAATACTGTTATTCCCATTAATACTGAAATAGACAAACGGTTAATTGAGAAAATTGTTGAGTTTAAAATAAATGATATTACTGTACGTTCTCCGTTAACTTGTGAAGCTTTGCGATCAGTTTGTCGAAATTGTTACGGTTGGCATTTATCTTATTCAAAAATAATTGATTTAGGGGAAGCTGTTGGCATATTAGCAGCCCAATCAATTGGAGAACCAGGAACGCAATTAACAATGCGTACTTTTCATACAGGCGGGGTATTCTCGGGGGATTTAACAAAACAAATACGTTCCCCGTTTATTGGTACTTTAAAGTATGAATTGGAATCAAATGCTTCCGTAGTTCGTACAATACACGGTGAAAAAGGTTTTAACTTGATGGATGCTGCCCGATTATACATTAAAAATCAAATTGGGACAGTTTGTTCACTTGATATTCCTGGCACTGCAATGTTACTTGCGAATGATAAACAAAAATTATATTGTAACCAGGTAGTTGCAGAAATCAAAAAAGAAGCAAACCTTATTTTAGAGGAGGATCGTCGAGATATTTATACCGAAGTTTCTGGAGAAATTTTTTTACAGAATATAAATATTGAAGAAACAGTTGATGCTCAAGGAGCAATAAAACAGATTTCTAAAACAAATGGTTTAATATGGGTTCTTTACGGAGATCGCTACATTCTTCCGAACTCGTCAGTAATGTCCCTTAATATAGGACAACAATTTAGTAAAAATGAAAAGCTTGCTAGCAAAAAAATTATAAACCGTTACCCTGGAATTGTTGATTTTTCAAATTGGTTAAAGACTGGAGAAATAAATGTTATTAATTCTTCAATGACAATTGAAAATGGAATGGTTACAAAACCCCCCAATGGTTTAAATATTCTCGAATTAGGTGATTTTCCAGACAAAAAATTATTCCAATTAACTATTAAACCAAATGAACAAATAAAACACGGTCAAACAATAGCCTGTTTACAGGATTCTAATTATAAAACAAAAACGGGAGGGATTATTTATTATTCCACACTTTATGCCGGAAATAAAAAGAAAAGGAATACGAAAAAAATTTTTAACGGGTTCTTATATTGGGTGCCTGAAGAAACACACCAATTAACTTCGCTAAATTTAGAAAACCTAAAATTAAAAAGCGGAGACTTTATAAAGCAAAAGACCCCACTTTTTCAAACTGTTGTCTCAAATATAAGTGGATTTGTTGAAATTACTGATGATAATAGTGAACTGGTAATTAAACCTGGGGAATTATATCAAATAGAAAAAGGAACTAAACTTTTAGTAGAAAAATGTAAACAGTTTATAAGTGCTGGTGAATCTATAATACCTGGTATTGTAGTTCAAAAACTTTCATATATCGAATTTGTAAACTTTGGTGCTACAGAATATATTCTACTAAGACCAGTTATTACCTATAAAGTCCCCCAAGAAAGAGGGTTCTTTTTTAATTACCATTTTTCACCAAATTTAAGTAATAGAAGTTTAGCGTTTAGGACAGTTAAACGCGTCTTCTACAAAGACGGTGAAAGAGTGAAATCACAAAATGGTCTTGATTTACTTCAAACGTTTCTTGTTTTAGATATTAAAAATAAGTATGCAGGTTTAAATTCCAAGATCGAATATTCTCCTTTACAAGAGAATTCTTTAACATCTGAACACTTTAAGTTAAAAATCACTTTATATGAAAAAATAAAAAGTAATGGCTTTAGTTTAAAGAACCCAAATTTTAAAGAAAAAATAAGTTTTAAAAAAGCCGTTTCAAACAATCAATATATCGATAAAGGAACAACTATGGCTCAAATCCAAATGGTATCGAATACCGCCGGAATTTTAGCTGCCGTTAATCGATCAAACAATATTGAAATGCTTTTTCTAAAAGAAAAATTTATAAAAAAATGTTTTTATAATCAACAGGAAAATCTTTATGTTAACAAAGGTGATCTTGTACGGGTAGGTACTTATTTAACGTCAAAAACCCGTTCTCGTTACGCGGGCCAAGTTTTTAAAATTGAAGATAACGCGGTATATATAAGGTTAGGCCGCCCTTATTTAATTTCAGAAGGTACCGTTTTAAGGGTAAATGACAAATCATTAGTAGAAAAAGCAGATATTTTGGCAACTTTAGTTTACGAAAAATTAAAAACAGTCGATATTGTACAGGGTCTACCAAAAGTCGAAGAAATTTTAGAAGCAAGAAAGATTAAAAATGGTTGTTTACTTGCCCCTACCGAAGGACAAGTGTTTTTAAAAAATAAAAAAATCGAAATTTTTAAATCCCCGACGGATAAGTTAGTTATTGATTTAGAATCCAAAATAAAGGTTAACTTTAGCAATGGTAAATATGTTAAGTTTTTGGAACCTTTAACAGATGGCCCTATTAGTCCCCATGAAAAATTAGAAACTCTTTTCAATTACTACCAGAGAGAAAACCCAATACATTTGGCTTGCAAAAAAAGTTTTAAGTATCTTCAATTATTTTTAGTTAATGAAGTTCAAAGAACATATTTATCACAAGGCGTACAAATTGCTGATAAGCATATTGAAATAATTGTAAAACAAATGACGTCAAAGGTTCGGGTTTTGTCCGGAGGGGATACAACTTTGCTACCAGGTGAAATTTTAGAAATTGGCCAAGCTGAATTAATAACAAAAGCAGCAATTTCAGCCAGCGAAGAACCTCCTGTTTATAAACCTATGCTTTTAGGTTTAACCAAAGCCTCACTTAATAGTGATAGTTTTATTTCAGCTGCCAGCTTCCAAGAGACAACAAGAGTTCTAACAGAGGCTGCTATAGAAGGGAAAAAGGATTGGTTAAACGGTTTAAAAGAAAATGTTATTATTGGAAGACTTATACCAGCAGGTACAGGTTTTAAAAGTTTTGAAAATTTAAAAAAAGTTAACAACCATAAAGCAATAAATATTTTGGCAAGTTTCTCATCCCAGAGTGCATTAAAATCTTCTGTATTAGACTCACGAGTAAAGTAAGCTTTGGAGTCTTAATTTCTATAAAATAAAAATATGTTCATTTATGTTCCAGTTTTTCAAAAGATCGTCTCATTATTTTTCTAAAATCTTTATAAAGGGACACAGAATGTATTTAAAATGTTCAGAAATTTTGAATTATAAGTTAATTTATAGTATCTTAGGTAATAAGAAATCTCATTATTTATAAATATAAAGAAGTTTATGGCTCGATACACAGGGGCAAAATTAAGAATTACACGCAGACTAGGAGATTTACCCGGGTTAACAAGTAAAAAATCTAAATCAACACAACGACCAGGTCAGCATGGCGCAACACAAAAAAAATTAACTCAATATGCGATACGTCTAGAGGAAAAGCAAAAATTACGCTATAACTATGGGTTGAGCGAAAAGCAACTAATGAACTATATTAGAAAGGCTAAAAAAATTAAAGGGGCTACGGGAAATATCCTTTTACAGTTACTAGAAATGCGCTTAGATAACTTAATTTTTCGTTTAGGCATGGCACCAACTATTGCAGCTGCACGACAAATTGTTGGCCACAAACATATAACAATTAATAACTCGTGCGTTTCTATACCAAGTTATCAGTGCAGGCCAGGTGATATTATTTCTGTTAGGGATACGACAGCTTCTAAACAACTTATTACCCGTAACTTAGAAGTGCCTGCCTTATCTAATTTACCTCAGAATCTTGATTTTGATAAAAAATCATTAAAAGCTAAAGTTTTAGGGATCATTGACCGAGAGTGGATTGCACTAAAACTAAACGAATTATTTGTTGTTGAGTATTACTCACGTAAAATTTAATAAGTTTATAAAACATTTCATTAAGAAATTTAAGTTATTTAGTCTATAAAAACAAAAATTATGACATCAGTTACGTTAGGTGAACTTCTGGATGCTGGAGTACACTTTGGTCATCAATCAAGCCGCTGGAACCCAAAAATGTTCCCATACATATACACAGAACAAAATGGGATTCATGTTATCGATCTTGTACAAACAGCAAGATTACTTACTCATGCTTGTAATTACATTCAAAAAGCTGCAAAAGAAGGCAAACAGTTTTTATTTGTTGGTACAAAAAGGCAGGCTGCTGGTATCATAGCGGAAGAGGCTACGAAATGTGGTTCACATTTCGTTAATCACCGTTGGTTAGGTGGCACCCTTACAAATTGGTCTACTGTGCAAGGTCGAGTTGGTTATCTAAAACAATTAAATAACAAAGAAGAAACTGGCGAACTTAACGCATTGCCGAAAAAAGAAGCGGCTTTATTGCGCCGTGAGCGTGAGAAATTGGATCAAAATCTTGGTGGATTAATAAATATGTCCCAAGTTCCAGATATTGCAATTTTTGTTGATCCAAAACGCGAAGCTACTGCAATTGCAGAATGTAAAAAATTGGGTATTACAATAATTTCTATTCTCGACACAAATTGCGACCCAAACGTAGTTGATATACCAATTCCAGCAAATGATGATGCTGTAAGATCAATAAAACTTATAATTTCAGCATTATCAGACGCAATAATCAATGGAAAACAGGCAGCCTATTAATTTAGGAAAATTGTACCCTCCTTATATACCTAGGTATATATATTAAATAGGGAATAAAAATTTGCACTATTCACGTCGAGTTATAATCTGTTTATGTTTTTTTCGTTAGCTGCTGTTGAAGTAGGAGAACATTTTTATTGGAACATTGCTGGTTTTACTGTACATGGACAGGTGTTATTAGTTACATGGCTTGTAATAGCTATTATTCTGACAATCGCTGTTCTTGGTACATCAAACCTTGAGCAAGTTCCTAAAGGACTACAAAATTTTGTAGAGTTAGTCTTTGAATACCTTGCAGGTATTGCTAAAGACCAACTTGGTGAATATGAATACCGTCCTTGGGTTCCTTTCACTGGAACTATCTTTCTATTTATCTTCGTTGCAAACTGGCTAGGTGCATTAGTGCCTTGGAAACTTATTCAACTTCCTGAAGGGGAATTAGCCGCTCCAACAAACGATATTAATACCACTGTTGCCTTAGCTTTATTAACTTCTATAAGTTATTTTTACGCAGGCTTCAAAGCAAAAGGTTTAGGGTTTTTTGCACGTTATATTTCACCAACGCCAATCTTCCTACCTATTAATATTCTAGAAGATTTCTCGAAACCACTTTCTCTAAGTTTCCGTTTATTCGGTAACGTTGTAGCAGATGAAATCGTTGTTTCGGTGTTATGCTTACTAGTACCATTATTTGTACCATTACCAGTTATGGTTCTAGGTATTTTTGCAAGTTCAGTTCAAGCTCTAGTATTTTCGACGCTTGCCGCGTCATACATTGCTGAATCAATTGAATAATTTAGAGTTATAGTTAAAATAACTAAAACTTAAGAAATTTGTTAATTTCATAAACGTCGTAATTAAAAAACTTTACATAATAATCTCCTATGAATCCTATTATTTCAGGTGCTTCTGTTATCGCTGCTGGTTTAGCTATTGGTCTAGCTGCTATTGGTCCTGGTATTGGTCAAGGTAGCGCTGCTGCTCAAGCTGTTGAAGGTCTTGCTCGTCAGCCAGAAGCTGAAGGTAAAATTCGTGGTACTCTTCTTCTATCTCTAGCTTTCATGGAGTCATTAACTATTTACGGTCTTGTAGTTGCACTTTGTCTACTATTCGCAAACCCATTTGTTGGTGGTTAATTCGATTTGAAAAAAGGCGCTTAGTTTTCTACTAAGCGCTATTTTCAAATATTCTGTATTAGCACTCTTAGCTTTACCTAAGTCTAAAAACATTATTTTATATCAAACATAAATGAGTATTTTACTTATGCCTGCAACACAAATGTTGGCTATGACTGAAGGGGCTGGTGGACTTTTTGATTTTAATGCAACACTACCACTAATGGCTATCCAGTTCATTTTATTAAGTGTTGTATTAACGTTTGTATTTTACAAACCCGTGTCAAAAGTTATTGATGACCGTGAAGCATATATAAACGGTAATCTTACGACAGCTTCTGAAAAACTAATTAAAGCAGATGAACTGTACAACCAATACGATGAACAGCTAAAGACTGCACGTGTTGATGCACAAGCAATCATTGCACAATCTGAAAAAGAGGCTAAAGATGTAGTTGCTGCTGAAATTGCTGAAGCTCGCAAGGACGCATCAAAACTAATTGAAAAAACTAACAGAGAATTAGAAGAACAAAAAACTCTTGCGTTAGAACAATTAGAATCCCAAGTGGACGAACTAAGCCAACTAATAAAAGAAAAACTACTAGGTAAGGAAGTCGTTCTTTAATTTTCGTTTTAAATATTCTTAACAAAAATGGATTTATTAAACCAGACTTTAAATAGTTTTTCTACGCAAATTGCTGATGGTGGCGTATCATTTAAGTTCGATATTTTTGAATCGAATATTATAAACCTTACTATTCTAGTTGGTGGTTTATTTTATCTATTAAGTGGTGCTTTATCTGAAAGTCTTTTAGAGCGTCAACAGAAAATTCTAGGAGCAATCCAAGAATCTGAAGAAAAACTACAAGAAGCTACAACACGTCTAACTGAAGGTGAAACAAAGTTAGCACAAGCTCAAATTGTAATCGAATCAATTCAAAAAGATGCAACACAAACTGCAGCACAAGTTAAAAGTACAATTTTAACTGATGGTAAGGCGGAAATTGAACGCCTGACAGCTGCTGCTAAGGTTCAAATCGGTACAATTGAAACTCGAGTACGTAAACAGATTTCAGATTATGTAGCAACTTTAGCATTACAACGCATTACAATGCAGCTAGAGGGCAAACTGAATTCAGGGTTACAACAACAAATTATTGATAGAAATATTTCTAAATTAGCTGAGTAAATTAAATTATGTCAATTGTTTTAAGTAAGGTTGCGGAGCCATATGCTGAAGCACTTCTCGATTTAGCTAAATCAAATGACTCTTTAAAAGAAACTACAAACGATATTAACATCGTATCACAGTTTCTGGCGAACTCATCTGATTTAAAAAAATTCCTAGGTAACCCTTTAATTACCCGAGATGCTAAAAAGAATGTTGTAAAAGATATTCTTGGAGAACAAATTAGTGCAAGCACTTTAAAGTTTTTACTATTACTTGTCGACCGTAGTCGTATTGAGGTTCTTGATAGTATTGCTCAAAAATTTTTAGAATTATCTTACAAGCAAGAATCTATTGAAATTGCTAAGATTACTTCGTCAATTCAGTTATCTGCTGATCAACAAAAAGAGATTGCAGCAAAACTGAAGAAAATCACAGGAGCAAAACAAATTAAACTTGCGCTTAAAGTTGATCCTCAGTTGATTGGCGGTTTCACAATTGAAATTGGATCAAAGATGATTGATACAAGTATACGTGGTCAACTTAAGCAAATTAGTGCTCTTTTAGGAGCATAGTTTTGTATAAACTAATAAAAAAATAAGTTTAAAACTTTTTAGTTTAATCTAAAAAATTTTAACTTAAATAGACTTTTTAACAAAAAGTAACATAGATAAAAATATGATCAACATTAGACCGGACGAAATTAGCAACATTATCCGTCAACAAATTGAAAGCTACGACCAAGAAGTTCAAATCGATAATGTAGGTACAGTTCTTCAAATTGGAGATGGTATTGCACGTGTTTATGGCCTTGAGCAGGTTATGGCTGGAGAACTTTTAGAGTTCGAAGATAAAACTATCGGTATTGCTCTTAACCTAGAAAACGATAACGTTGGTGCCGTACTAATGGGTGCTGGTATCGATATTCTAGAAGGGAGTTCTGTACGCTCGACTGGAAAGATCGCACAGGTACCAGTAGGTGAAGGTTTCCTTGGCCGTGTTGTTGATGCTCTTGCTCGCCCGATTGATGGAAAGGGTGATATCCCAAGTAATGAATCAAGACTTGTAGAAGCTATGGCTCCTGGTATTATTACTCGTAAGTCTGTATGTGAGCCTGTGCAAACAGGTATTACTGCAATTGACGCAATGATTCCAATTGGTCGTGGTCAACGTGAGCTAATTATTGGAGACCGTCAAACAGGTAAAAGTTCTGTAGCGATCGACACAATTCTAAACCAAAAAGGTGAAGATGTAGTTTGTGTTTATGTTGCTGTTGGTCAAAAAGCATCATCTGTAGCTTCTGTAGTTACATCAATTGAAGAAAGAGGTGCCGGTTCATACACAATTGTCGTAGCAGCAAACGCGGATGATCCAGCAACACTTCAGTACATCGCTCCTTATACTGGTGCAGCATTAGCAGAGTACTTTATGTACAACGGTAAAGCAACACTAGCTATTTACGATGATTTAACTAAGCAAGCGTCTGCATACCGTCAGATGTCTCTACTTCTTCGTCGTCCTCCAGGTCGTGAAGCATACCCTGGTGATGTATTCTACCTTCACTCACGTCTACTAGAGCGTGCAGCAAAACTTAGTGACAAGCTTGGTGGTGGTAGTATGACAGCATTACCAATCATTGAAACACAGGCAGGTGATGTATCAGCGTATATCCCTACAAACGTTATTAGTATTACAGATGGTCAAATTTTCCTATCTGGTGATCTATTCAATGCAGGTATTCGTCCAGCAATTAACGTAGGTATTTCAGTATCTCGTGTAGGTTCAGCTGCACAAATTAAAGCAATGAAGCAAGTTGCTGGTAAGTTAAAGCTTGAACTTGCACAATTTGCTGAATTAGAAGCATTTGCACAGTTCGCATCAGATCTAGACCAAGCTACTCAAAATGAGCTTGCTCGTGGTCAACGTTTACGTGAAATGCTGAAGCAAGCACAAAACTCTCCAATTCCAGTTGAAGAGCAAGTATGTATAATCTATACAGGTATTAACGGATTCCTTGATGATGTAGCAGTTGAAGATGTTAAGGACTTCCTTCTTAAGTTAAGAACATTCATGAAGAGTTCTACTCCTCAACTTCTTTCAACAATCAAGAGTGAGCAAAAAATTTCTGATTCAAGTGAAGAGTCATTAAAGAAAGCTATTGCTGATTGTAAAGGAATGTAATAACCTATATTAGGTTTTATAAAAAAATCCCTCCCTTACAGATTAAATATTAATTAATTTGTAAAGAAGGGATTTTTTTTAATGTATGCTTCGTTGTTCTGTTCTCCACAATTATCATATTTTGAGGCAGCTAAACCTTCACCTTTATTGGAAGGCTCCGATAATTAAAAAAAATGTCGCTTCTGGATTGAAAAACAAATGTTAGAATTATTCCAAATTAATTAAAGTTTCAAAAAAAGGGAATAAACTTACTTTTTTAAAGTAAAATATATAATTAGAAAGATTTATATTCGTTTAAAGTCTAGTTTTATAGTTTGTTTTTTAGTACTTTTGTAGACTTATTCAGTATTTATAAAAACGGTTTAAATATTTCGTATTTGTAAGTCTCAAAAAAGGAGAGTAAAAATGAAAGTTAGCTCGAAAGAATTAGAGGCAAAGAAAGTTAAAGTTGTAGTGGATAAGAATCCAGTTGCTACTTCATTTGAAAAATGGGCGCAACCAGGACACTTCTCTCGAACATTAGCTAAAGGACCAAAAACAACTACTTGGATTTGGAACTTACACGCTGATGCTCACGATTTTGATAGCCAAACTAATTCGTTAGAAGATATTTCAAGAAAAATTTTCAGTGCTCATTTTGGGCAACTGTCACTAATTTTCTTATGGATAAGTGGGATGTGGTTCCACGGTGCACGTTTTTCAAACTATTCAGCATGGTTAACTAGCCCAACAACTATTAAGCCAAGTTCTCAGGTTGTATGGCCAATTGTAGGTCAAGAAATCTTAAATGGTGATGTTGGTGGTGGATTCTCTGGTGTTCAAGTTACATCAGGTTGGTTTGAAATGTGGCGTGCTTGTGGTATTACTAATGAAACTGAACTTTATTGGACAGCAATCGGCGGTCTACTTATGTCAGCAGCAATGATGTTTGCTGGTTGGTTCCACTATCATAAAGCAGCACCTAAACTAGAATGGTTCCAAAACGTAGAATCTATGATGAACCACCACTTAGCTGGTTTACTTGGTTTAGGTTGTTTATCATGGTCTGGTCACCAGATCCATATTAGTTTGCCGGTAAACAAGCTTCTTGATGCTGGTGTTGCACCACAAGAAATTCCATTACCACATGAGCTTCTGTTTAACCAAGAGCTTATGGGGCAACTATATCCTAGTTTTAAGAAGGGTCTATTACCATTCTTTACACTAAACTGGAGTGAATATTCAGATTTCTTAACATTCAAAGGTGGGTTAAACCCAATTACAGGAAGTCTTTGGTTAAGTGACACTGCTCACCACCACTTAGCACTTGCTGTATTATTTATCTTTGCAGGCCACATGTACCGCACAAACTGGGGTATTGGTCACAGTATGAAAGAAATTTTAGAAGCTCACAAGGGTCCACTTACAGGTGAAGGGCACAAAGGTCTTTACGAGATCTTAACAACTTCGTGGCACGCACAACTTGCAATTAACCTTGCAATGATGGGTTCACTTAGTATTATTGTTGCTCACCACATGTATGCAATGCCACCTTATCCTTATATTGGTATTGATTACCCAACACAGCTTTCACTATTCACACACCATATGTGGATTGGTGGTTTCTGTGTAACTGGTGCCGGAGCACACGCTTCAATCTTTATGGTTCGTGATTATAGTCCAGTCCAATCATACAATAATTTATTAGACCGTGTATTACGTCACCGTGATGCAATTATTTCTCATTTAAATTGGGTCTGTATTTTCCTAGGAACTCACAGTTTCGGTTTATATATTCACAATGATACAATGCGTGCTTTAGGTCGTCCTCAAGATACGTTCTCTGATAAAGCCATTCAGTTACAACCGATTTTTGCAAAGTGGATTCAGTCTTTACACACACTTGCACCTGGTAGCACAGCACCAAATGCATTAGCAACAGCTAGTTATGCGTTTGGAGGTGATGTTGTTGCAGTAAATGGTAAAATTTCGATGATGCCTATTTCTTTAGGTACAGCTGACTTTATGGTTCACCATATTCATGCTTTTACTATTCACGTAACAGTACTAATTCTTTTAAAAGGTACATTATTTGCGCGTAGTTCTCGTCTAATCCCAGATAAAGCAAACTTAGGCTTCCGTTTCCCTTGTGATGGACCTGGTCGTGGTGGTACTTGTCAAGTATCAGCGTGGGACCACGTTTTCCTAGGCTTATTCTGGATGTACAACTGTATTTCGGTAACAATTTTCCACTTCAGCTGGAAAATGCAATCGGATGTATGGGGTACAATTTCGTCAGCTGGCAAGATTTCTCATATTACTGGGGGTAACTTCGCTAATAGTGCAGTATCAGTTAATGGTTGGCTTCGTGATTTCTTATGGTCACAAGCATCACAAGTTATTCAATCGTACGGTTCAGCAACATCAGCCTATGGTTTAATTTTCTTAGGTGCACACTTTATCTGGGCATTTAGTTTAATGTTCTTATTCAGTGGGCGTGGGTACTGGCAAGAGCTTATTGAATCGATTGTTTGGGCTCACAACAAACTTAAGTTAGCCCCTGCTATTCAACCTCGAGCTTTAAGTATTACACAAGGTCGTGCATCAGGCTTAGCGCACTACCTTCTAGGCGGTATCGGTACAACATGGTCATTCTTCTTAGCAAGAATTATCTCCGTGGGTTAAATATAAAAAAAGGAGAATAAATTTTTATGGCTACTAAATTTCCTAAGTTTAGTCAAGCACTTGCTCAAGACCCCGCTACTAGAAGAATTTGGTACGGTGTAGCAACTGCTCACGATCTTGAAAGCCATGACGGAATGACAGAAGAAAGTCTTTACCAAAAGATTTTTGCTTCGCATTTTGGTCACCTGGCGATCATTTTTTTATGGACATCTGGAAACCTGTTCCACGTTGCGTGGCAAGGTAACTTCCAACAATGGGTTTTAAACCCTCTTAAAGTAAAGCCAATTGCGC
>Ga0114995_10000473_pt1 | contig 27900 bp, 28 predicted proteins | sample ArcticOcean_MG_C_11_FD_87038 | JGI IMG/M metagenome (GOLD analysis project Ga0114995, IMG submission 87038) | Marine microbial communities from western Arctic Ocean - ArcticOcean_MG_CB2_154 | ecosystem: Environmental > Aquatic > Marine > Oceanic | place: Arctic Ocean: Canada Basin | collected... | reverse complement strand
CCGCCTATCTGTGCTGTAACACCGCTAAGGGCGAGGAACCGCGCAAAGATAAGCCAACCAATGATAATGGCGAAAATCATAGCGCTCAGCTCTATCGTATCACGCAAACCGCGATGCCTAACCACCGCCATATCGACCACGACTCAGAGTTTTTGTTTATCCAGTGACAAATTTTGGCGCTGTATGGGTTGACCTGATTTATCAAATAGATGGAAATCGTCAGTAATTGGGGCTATCGAAACTTTCGCACCAGCCACCAAATTAGTGGTGCCGGGCTGTCGCACAGTTAGTGGATCCTCGTTCCCGATATCAATATAAAGATAACTATCCGCGCCAAGGTTTTCAGCGTGGATTAGTTCACCAGTCCAAGGGCCTTCATCTTTGATTTGGAGGTTTTCAGGACGAATTCCGACATAGTCAGCTTTGTACATCGATGCTTGTTCACCCGAAAAAATGTTCATTTTTGGGGACCCAATAAATTGGGCGACAAAAAGAGAATTGGGAGAATGGTAGAGTTCCAAGGGCGTGCCCACCTGCTGTACGATTCCATCTTTCAATACGACAATTCGATCAGCCATCGTCATCGCTTCGACTTGATCGTGGGTTACGTAGATCATTGTCGTATCAGGCATGTCTGTGCTCAACTTTGATATTTCCAAGCGCATTTTCAACCTTAGAGCAGCGTCAAGGTTCGAAAGCGGTTCATCAAACAAAAAAACTTTGGGGTCACGAACGATAGCCCGGCCAATGGCAACGCGTTGTCGCTGCCCCCCAGACAACTCTTTGGGCAGGCGATCAAGGTAATCTTCCAAATGTAAAGATTCTGCCACACGCTGAACTATGGACAATCGCTCTTGCTTAGGGATTTTTGCAATTTTCAGGGAGTATTGCATATTCTCCGAGACCGACATGTGCGGGTATAGCGCATAGGTTTGAAAAACCATTGCAATGCCGCGCTCTGACGCTGACACATCATTCATTTGAACGCCACCAATCTCTAAGTCTCCAGACGATAGGGTTTCAAGACCTGAAATGCAGCGAAGCAAGGTGGATTTTCCACAACCCGAAGGACCAACGAAGACAACAAATTCTCCAGAATTGATATCAAGATTGATGTCCTTTAACACTTTTATTTCGCCAAAGGATTTATTCAAGTTGGTGATTTTAATTTGAGACATTTTTCTTCCTACCGTACAAAAACGGCTTTTTCAGTTTCGCGATTATCAAACATTTGAAATGCTCTTTCAGCTTCCTCCAAGTCGAAGGTGTGGGTAACAAGCCTTTCCAAGTCTATTTTATGAGTGTCAATAAGTTGGATAATTTCCTCATATTCATGAATACTGAAGTACCACGACCCAAATACAGTGAGCTGTTTACGGATCAGATGATCAGATGTCTTGAGTGTGGTCTCTTGATTCTCACCGATGAGCGCAATTTTTGCCATTGGGGCCGCTGCCTCCAACGCCATATTGTGGGCTAGAGAGTTTCCTGAACAGTCGATAGCGCCTGATAGACCTTCACCGTTTGTGAATTCTTTTATGACGTCTAATGCTAAGGGGTCCGTTGGATCTAGAGCCAAATCAGCACCCAATTCAGTGGCAAATTCGCGCCGCTCCTTTACAGGGTCCAAAACAAGAACTTTTCCACCCATAGCTTTCGCCGCGAGTGTACCTGCAGCGCCCATTGGACCGAGCCCCCAAATTCCGATTTTTGATAAGCCGTTGACACCAATTTTTCGGCAGGCGGAAACGAGTGTGCCGAACGCATCTGTCGAGATAGCCGCTGCAAGATGTGACATTCCCTTAGGTGTCTTAAGCAAGTTTCGCGCTGGTACCTTCAAAAATTCAGCGTTACCACCGTCCATTGTGAAGCCAAGGCATTTCCATTTTTCGCAGAGGTAATTGTGGCCGGTCCTACAATGGTGACATACGCCACATCCGACGGCTAAATAGACTGCGACATTGTCCCCTTCTTTGAACTCTGTCACGGCTTCACCGGTCTTGACCACAATACCTGCAGGTTCGTGCCCACAAACAAATTCGTCTGAATTTCCACCGCTAATTACGGCATTGCCATAGTAGAGCGATAGGTCTGAGCGGCAAATGCAGCTCGCTTTTATTTCTACCAATACTTCGTCGGGGCCAGGCTCCGGTACAATAGCGGTTCGGACGTCAACCTGCTTGTTACCGGGTAGGTATACTGCGGTCATTCTTGCCATTTTATATTTCCTTCTATTAGGAGTTTGTTCATTTAACTGCTCCAGCCGATAAGCCGCGAACGAAGGAGCGTTGCATTGCTAGGAATAAGACGGCGAGCGGGGCAAACGCGATTAGGCCGGCCGCTGCTATCCCGCCGTAATCGACACCATACCTACCTTGAAGGCTGGCAGCGCCGACTGTAATGGGTTTAAGTATTTCTGTTTGCAGCACGACAAGTGGCAACAGGTATTCCTGCCAAGAAAACAGAAATACTATCAATATCAAAGACATGATGCCTGGACGAACGACCGGCAGTACCACTCGGATGAATGTTCCGAATGGTGTTGCGCCATCCATGGTTGACGCCTCTATTAGTTCATCCGGAACGTCTTGCATAACTGTCCGCATCATGAAGATGGAGAATGGTAGCAGGAGGGCAGCTTGAGGTAGAATGACGCCCAAATGGGTATCAATCATGCCGAATTCTTGTAGATTTCCGTAAAGTGCAACTATTACAGATGGTGCTGGTACAACGAGGCCAGCAAGAAAAAGAACAAACAAGGGTTCACGACCTCTAAACTTCATTTTGGCAAATGCAAATCCTGCGAGTGGAGCACAAAGCACCACCAATGCGGTTACGGAAGCTGAAATTTTTACTGAATTCATGAAAAACACGGAAAAACCCGATTCATTCCAAACGCGCGAAAAATTCTGCCAATTAGGAGGCCAAGGCATCGTAAGTGGGCCGGAAAATAGGTCCGCCTCACTCCGCATTGCGGCCAGCACAACGAGGTAAACCGGTACGAGTGCATATATCGCGAAAGCACCGAGGATTATGTTTTGAAGTGGTTTTGTCATTTTGATCGTAATACCCAGAAACTGATTGAAGAAAGTGTGAGAACGATGGCGAGCAAAACTACTGAGAGAACTGATGCATAACCAAAATCTCCGACCAAAAAGAATGTCTTGTACACATGTGTTGTAAGTACTTCGGTTGCGTAGCCCGGGCCCCCTTGCGTTGTGACCCAGATAAGATCGAAAAACCGCATAGCTTCAATGGCTGCATATAGACCAAGAAACAGTGTTGAGTTTTTTAACAAAGGAACAGTGATGTCTCGGAACTTACGCCACCATTTGGCACCATCTATTTCGGCTGCTTCATAAAGTGACGGGTCAATGGACTGGATGGCAGCAAGGTAAATCACCACGCAGAAACCAAAGAAGGTCCAAGCCCCGACAACATTGAGTGACAATAGCGCTGTATTGGATTCAGCTAACCAGGCTCCCGCTAGGTTACCAAGCCCAACACCATCAAGAACGAAATTCAATAGTCCAAAAAGAGGGTTGTAAATCCAGCCCCAGATAATTCCAGCAACGACTAGTGGAACTGTTCGGGGAATAAAGTAAATGGCGGCCATCCATCTTATGGTTGAGCTTTTCCTTTCTGCCAAAATCGCAGACAGTAAAAGGCCAACCATCAATGGAAAAGCCAATGTAAGCACGACCCAAATGGCGTTGTGGCTTAATGCTGCCCAAAATACTCCATCACCACCTAGCCGGCTGTAGTTATTCAATCCGACAAATTGACCGATAATACCGTTATCCCAGTCAAAAAAACTAAACCCCACCACTTGAAGTATAGGGAGGACCACAAATACCGAATAGAGCAGCAATGCGGGAAGCAGGAAAAAATAAGAGATACGAGAAGACATGGGAAAATCCGAATGTGAGGAGGCTGGGCGCAAAAATTTGCGCCCAGCCATGTTTGTTAAGGGATCCAGCGTTCACCATTCGCAATGGCGAGTTCCCATGCGGTTTGCATTTTGTTTAGGAACTCGTCAGCGGTTGCTTCGCCTCCGATAAGAAGCTGAAGCTCTGGGTATAGAACCTGCGTGACACTTTCCGGAAGTGTGGTATGCAGGTCGTAGAAGTTGTTTTCAGATGTTGCGAGCCCCGCAGTAAAGAACTCCTGGACAACAGGATCAGCGCCCCACTCAGCAAGCTCCTCAGGTGTGGTTCCAATTACGACAGTGTTGGCTTTTTGCACCCAAACCTGTTTGGCTTCATCGCCGAGCAGACAGTTAAGATATGCTGCAGCAGCGTCTTGAGTTTCACCACTTGCTGTAGCAGACAGCTGCCATTGAGAGCCTTCGCCCCACATTGTTCCTGCTTCAATTCCGTCTTTCATTGGAGGCAACATAAATACGCCAAGATCAATATCAGTTGCGCCACGGATCATATCTTGCAAAACCCATGTGCCGGTTATGGTCATTGCGGCATTGCCTGACAAAAATAGGGCGTTGGCTTCATCGTATCCAACCCCATTGAACCCACGTGGGAAGTATCCGTCGTTCGCCCAAGCTTGGAAGCTTTCTGCCGCTAGTTTGAAGGAGTCATTGGTCCAAGGTGTATCTCCAAATAAAACAGCTTCTTCGGCTGCTTTACCCGCGGTTAAACCAAGAATGAGGCTGAATGTGTTTGTTGCTGGCCAACGGCCTCGGTTCCCAAATGAGACCGGTACAATTCCTGCGGATTTAAAAGTCTCGGCCGCTGCTTGAAATTCCGCATAAGTCGTTGGGAGGTCGATGCCATGCTCAGCGAAGAGTGCCTTGTTATAGTAAACACCCATAAGGTCTTGTTCCATGGGAACGGCGTAGAGAGCGCCTTCATAGGAATTACGCCCACGATAGAAATCGTTAATGTGGTCCCATCCATATTGTTCGTAATACCCATCTAGCGGGGCTAGTGCACCAACTCTTGCGTAACCTGCCAAAACTGAGGCAGCGGGCCAAGTGTAGGCGAGGTCTGGTGTTTTTCCTGCGGAAACCGCCAAGCGATAGCTATCTCGTATACCAATGGATGGTGCAATTGTTCGTAGCACGGATGCGCCGTCTAGGGCTGGCGCGCAAGTTGTAATCAACTCGTCCATTGCAGGACCCGCGGCTGAAATACCAGATTGAGAAAATTGGTCCCATTGTGTTACAGCTGTCTCCGCGTGTACGGCGGTAACTGTCGAGGCAATTACGATTGCCCCCATTGCAAATTTGTTCATATGTTAACTCCTTTATTATTGTTTCCGGACATTTTTCCGGTGGTCAAATTTGATCAAATGATCGACTTTATATAATCATAGGCACGCCGCGCCATGTCGTCGGGTTCCACATTTCGTCGGTTAAACCCGATTTCCATTGCAATATAACCATCGTACTCGACGTCGCGTAGCGCTTGGATCAAGGATACGTAGTCGATCACGCCACTACCTGGGGGGTCTCGATCGACGTCGGCAAGATGGATGTGTTTTAGTCGCTTCCCCAACCGGTAAATGTAGTCTGTAGGAACCTCATTTCGATAGAGCGTGTGAAACGTATCAAACATTGCTCCAACGTTTGGCTTGTCCACTTGGTCCATCAGGTCGATAACATCGTCGCAACTATCAATTAGATTACTATCCGCAGACGTTGGCTCAATCGCGATTGTTAGATCTGGCGCAAATTCCGCAATTTCGTTTAGAGATTCAGAAGTCCAAGACCAAGCGTCTTTTCTACTTGTTCCAAATATTTGCCAGCCCGCAACATATATCAAAGTTGGAGCGCCCCATGCACGGCAAAGATCAGCAACTTTTTTATACTGATCTACGGCGGCAGAGCGTTCCAGCGGATTGGCAGAAGCAACATTAAAACCGGGTCCTCCCCCAGGCGCCGGCAACATAGATGAACACGCGATACCATTGTCATCGAGTGCGCGGCGAACGGAATTGATGGCATCAGTTGTGAGGTAATCTGGATAGGCGTGAGGCGCTGCCGCACCGATTTCGATCCCATCATATCCAATTCGTGCAAGACGCTTGATAACCTCTTCAAGCGGATATGCCGGCACCCAAACTGGAAAACTAGAGTAGACCCAAGTATTGAAAGCTAATTTCATTTTATTCTCCCATGATGATAGGCAAAGCTCCGCCTTCATTGAAAACCCCAACGATTCTCAAATTGAACACAATTTTTTGCTTTTGTGGTTGTTTTTTACTCTAACAGTCGTCTACCAAGAGGATCAATAGTGAAGTTGTTCAAAATGAATGACTCACACATCTCGCTGATTTAACCGAGTTTTTCACTTCGTATTTGCGCTGCTTCGAGTGCATCTTTCAGGGATTTTTTGCCCAACAGTGCATCATGCACCTCCTCCCCAGCAATTGTAATTATTGCTTTGATCCCTCGGACGGGCGGCCTTGGCCACATTCTAAGGATCTTGTTGCGCGACATGCAATCTACTGCCTGGATCATTGGTGACAGGGATTTTACTTCGATGTCTGCATTTACTGAGTATCGTGTGCTTGCTAGACTGCCATTAGCTACATATAATTTGACCGCTTCAGGCGAGGTCAACGCATCTATTGCTTTTCGCGCGCCTTCGATTCGGCTCGGTTCTATATTGGCTGGAATGGCCAAAGCATAGCCGCCGAGTGGGCACACTGGAGTACCGTTGCACCCTGTTGGGTGGGCGACGTAACCCGTGGATCCATGGGCTGCTGAGGAGCTGTCGAGTTCAAAAAGGTTGGCCAAAAGAGTATGACTATATGCCATGCCGACGTCACCAAGAGCGTATGATCTCGCGCGGTCATACCAATTCATCTGAAGAACGTTTGGCGGTGATAGAGGCAACAGACGGAAGAGAAACTCTAATGTTTCTTGGGCCTCTAACCGCAGAAAGTTTGCCTTGGGACGAAGCATAACGTCATCCGGGAGCCCAAATCCATCTTGGGTCAACGGTAAGTCAACTATTGGGCAACCATGAGCCGCCATAACGGTCATGAATGTATGTCCCATTGCGGTGCCTCGTGCCCCATTCCAAGCGATCCCGTAGGGAACAGAAGAATTAGTCATGATTTCTGAAGCAGTATCTAAAAGTTCTGACGTGGTGCGCGGAGGCGTCAAATCCATCTCTGAAAACAGATCTTCGCGGTAAACCAGCATTTCCGCGGTGGTCAATATTGGAATGCCGTAGATATTGCCCGATCGCGTGACATTCTGAATTGCATCTGGGTAAAAATCTGAATACTGATCTTTAATATCAGCCCCGGGCGCGTTCAACGGTAACAACTGATTGTTGGCTATTAGGTCGCCAAACCAAGGCATGTCACATGCTATAATGTCAAATTCCGATTTTTTTCGACTAGCGTTACGTCTAATTTCATCATCTAGCCTATCGATAGCGAGTGCTTTCGAACGAATCTTCACGCCTAAAATGAGCTCAAATTGTCGTTTTAGTGAGTGCATTGCCATAAATGTAGGATCAGCGTGCATGAGAAACCTTAGCCCGCCGGAAAGTCCAACGCTTTCCGGCAAGGCGGAAAGAAGGCCGATAGAGGGGCCAAATTTTCCGGTACTAATAGTCTGGTGTTGGTCGATCTTAGTTGTTTTACTGCCCGCCCAGATCTGGGCTTCCGCCATTGTCGCATGCCATCCTGCGAGCAAATCTGGTGAAGGATGGAGAGAAAAGGTCTTTCCACTCTTTGTTTTGGTACGCCGCACAATCGCACCTCCATCAACCATTGCTTCAATTGCTCGAAAAGCTGTTGAGTAGGTTAGCTTTGAAGCACCTGCCAACGAAGACATTGTAGTGGTACGCCCTAGAAAATGATCGGTCAAAAGACCAATCAAAATATCGAGTTTTCTCAAGTCACCTTTTATTCCAAGCAGATTCGACAGTTTTTGCTCCAGCATGGTTAAGAGTTCCATTTTCTTGAGGGCATCACGATCGTACCCTGGTTCTCCGAGGGCATCACGATCGTACCCTAGTTCTCCGAGGGCATTGTTGAGTCGCTCGTAAGGGCCCTCTGGATTTGTCTTGGAACTTGGATTTTTCATTTTACTATACTCCACTCATTCCAAAACCCGAAGATTTTGTTCTGAGATGATGCTGAAGTTATCAGTGACCTGATTCCAGTCCCGAAGCCGATGACCAACCTGGTCGCATTCAGTGCTTGTGGTGTGCTTTTGGTGATCGGGCGCAACGACTTGCCGTCCAATCGACCTAGCGCGTGGCCCTGAGCTTGTAAGTCGTTCACTATGGACACATTTTCGGAACCGACTGCGCGGGACAATACACTCTTGTCTACGGTCCAGCCCAAGTTGGTCATTATCGGAGTACCGTTTCGTACCGGGCCCGCAAAAGCAATGCAGGCCCCCATAATATCCACCCTCCCTTGTTCGGTGAGATAGCGGTTCAGGACAGTTTCTAAATCTGGATAGTTGGCATTTTGATAGCGCTGGGTGCTGTTCACAAGCAACTGATCACCACAGGTCAGCGCAACACTAGTATTTGTGGCACCAATGTCGGCGACCAAATAAAAGGCACTGGCGAGGGGCTGCGTCATGGGTCAGGGTATCTTCTGCGCGAACGGCAACCATTCGCTGTTGTTTCCAGCAGAGCGGAGACACGTATCAATGAACTGCATACCCTGAAGTCCCTCATCAATCCCGGGAAGCAGTGCACCGTCGCTTTTGCCCTCGATCAGGTCAGCGGCATCAGTGTAAATATTCGCGAAACATTCAAGATAACCCTCTGGGTGGCCAGGTGGGATGCGTGTCCACAACTGAGAACCATCACCAAATCCTGCTCCACCGCGCGTCAGGATGCGCTTGGCTTCACCATGAACAGTCAGCCACATCACATTCGGGTTCTCCTGAGACCATTCTAGTCCGCCCCTTTCGCCATAGACCCTCAGGCTCATTCGATTTTCATTTCCAATAGCAATTTGCGACGCCCAGAGCATTGCTTTAGCGCCGCCTTGCATCCTCAACAAAATATGTGCGTTGTCATCCATTTGACGGCCCGTACCAAAGCTGTGCAAGTCTGCGCTCAGGGCCTCAGTTTTTAGCCCCGTAACAAATCCCAACAGGTTGAAAGCGTGTGTTCCAATGTCTCCAATGGCACCGCCTCCGCCCGATTTGGCGGGGTCTGTGCGCCACGCCGCCTGTTTCTGCCCGTCGTTTTCAATGCTTTTTGCCAACCAATCCTGGGCGTATTCAACCTGGGCTACGCGGATCACACCCAATTCACCATTGGCGATTATCCTCCGGGCCTGTCGGACCAACGGGTAACCTGTGTAATTATGAGTCAGAACAAAATGTGCTTTTGAAGATTTGATGGCCGCTGCAATCTCGTCTGCTTCTGCAAGGGTCGCGCAAAGTGGCTTATCACAGATCACGCTGATACCAGCTCTTAGGAAAGCAATAACCGGGGCTGCGTGCATGTGGTTCGGGGTAACGATTGCAACGGCGTCGATGCCATCGCTGCGATCCGCTTCGGTTTTCGCCATGACACGGAAATCCGAATAAGAACGATCGGGTGCGATGCCCACATCTGCAGCGCTTTCTGCTGCTGTATCCACGCTCGACGACAGTGCACCCGCAACCAACTCAAAACGGCCATCGATCCGGCTGGCGATGCGATGCACGCCGCCTATGAAGGCACCCTGGCCGCCACCGACCATGCCAAGTTTTATACGTTTCATAAACCCAACATCGCCTTGATTGCACCTTCGTCGCGTGTCCCACCTGCAAAGTCATCAAAGGCTTTGTCGGTCATCTCGATCAAATGTTGCTCAATGAAAGGAGCTCCCTCTTTTGCACCTTGCGCAGGTGATTTCAGGCAACATTCCCACTCAAGGACGGCCCAACTGTCGTAACCGTACTGGGACAGCTTGGAAAAAATTGCCGGAAAATCGATCTGTCCGTCACCAAGGCTTCGAAAACGTCCGGCTCGATCTACCCAAGGTTGATAGCCGGAATATACGCCCTGCCGGCCATCGGGGTTGAATTCAGCGTCTTTGACATGAAAAGCACTGATCCGATCATGATAAAGGTCGATAAAGGCAAGATAGTCCATTTGTTGCAGCAAGAAATGACTGGGGTCATAGTTGATCCGAGCAGCCTCATGCTGACCGCAAGCATCAAGAAACATTTCCCAGGTTGCACCGTCAAAGACATCCTCTCCGGGGTGAAGTTCATAGGCGATGCTTTGTCCGTGGTTTGCATAATGGTCGAGGATGGGCTGCCATCTGCGGCCAAGCTCTGCAAATGCTTCCTCGATCAGGCCTTCGGGTCGCTGGGGCCAAGGGTAAAGAAACGGAAAGGCTAGGCTGCCGGTAAAGCTAACTGTATTAGTTAGCCCTAAGCGCTCACTTGCGACTGCAGCCTTCATCAGTTGGTCGACGGCCCAAGCCTGCCGTTTCTTGGGATTGCCGCGACAATCGGCGGGCGCAAAGGCATCAAATGCAAGATCGTAAGCCGGATTCACAGCAACAAGCTGGCCCTGAAGATGCGTGCTTAACTCGGTGATTTGCACGCCTGAATCCGCGCAGGTGCCTAGCACCTCGTCGCAATAGGCGATACTTTCGGCTGCCAGATCAAGATCGAAAAACCGCTTGTCGGATGTTGGTATTTGAACGCCTTTGTATCCAAGTCCCGACGCCCAAGAGGTGATTTCCGCAAGCGAATTGAACGGCGCGGCATCACCAGAGAATTGAGCCAGAAACAAGGCTGGTCCTTTAATTTTAGCTCCCATCACGCGACCTCGCTTTGCATTGTTAGATACCGAATATTCACCGGGCTAGATAAAAGCCGATCAACTTGCGAAAACAACGCCGCAAGATGTGGCATACCCATATGAGCATCGAGATCCTGTTGGCTTCGCCAATTTTCATAGAAGACAAAAACACACGGATCTGTTGCATCGACATGGAAGTCATAATTGATACAGCCAGTTTCTTGGCGGGTCGGGCCCACTTGCGCGGACAGAATTTTTTGCAGCTCGACTCGGGTTTCAGGTTTAGCGGTAACTGTGCCTATGATTGTCATATGATTCATTGTTCAGGCCCTTTTTTGGCTAAGTGCGACCGCAAGGATTATGATTCCTCCTCGCGCGATTAGTTGTTGACTGAATTCCAGCCCCATCAAGATTAGCCCGTTGTTGATCAGACCAATCATCATTGCGCCAACGAGGGTGCCAATTACGGTCCCCTTGCCGCCGAATAGAGACGTACCACCTAGCACTGCTGCGGCGATGACGGAAAGCTCGTCGCCTTCGCCTAGCTGGAACCGGCCCGATTGCAGTCGACCCGCATAAAACATCCCTGCCAAAGCTGCGGCAGTAGATGAGATGACCAGAACCCGAAACTTGATCTTGGCGGTGTTGATGCCGGAATAGCTAGCGGCTTGCTCGCCACCACCTGTCGCCAGCACCCGGCGACCAAAGCTAGTGCGGCGTAAAACGACGTGACCGACTGCACCGAGAATTAAAATCCAAAATAACAACACCGGAATAGGCCCGATGGAGCCACCACCGAACCACCAGGCATAGCTCTGCGACAAGATCGGAACAGCGGCTGTGCCTGACACCCACATAGCAACCCCCTTGGCTATGCCCATCATTGCAAGCGTCGTTAAGAACGAGGGTATGCCAATTTTTGTGGTCAACCAGCCGTTAAAGACGCCAACGGCGATACCTGTTGCAAGACCTGCAAGAATCCCCGCAAATGGCCCAGCGTAGGAAACTGCCAAGGCAACGGTCACACTGGCAAGACCAGCGACAGCACCGACAGAGAGGTCAATTTCACCCGCTGACAATACGAATGTCATTGCAATCGCCATCACGGCGATCATCGCCGTCTGTCGGACAATGTTGAGCAGATTGTTGGGGTTCAGAAACCCTCTGTCATTCAGTGTCAGAGCGAAGATTATAAAAATCGCAATAAAGCCAATATATATAATATTCTGGCGCCAATCCCTCAGAAACGCGCGAAGCACACCAGGAACTTTTTTTGTGTCAGTATTAGTCATGAAAAACCTTCTGCCCTGCAGTGAGGGCTCCTTGAATAGAGATTTGTAACCGCTGTTCGGCAGCCTGTAAGCGGTGTGCGATGTCGTCATTTTTCTCAGCTGGGTCGTCCAGCGCGGCGCGAGGGAAGTCATCATAGGTCCGTCCGTCCGCCATGACTACAATGCGGTCGCAGGCAGTCAGAAGTTCCGACAACTCGGATGAAATCATCAGAATGGCTTTACCACTCGCAGCCAGATCACGCACCAGTTTGATGATTTCGGATTTCGAACCAATGTCGATGCCTGCTGTTGGTTCGTCAAGCACCAGCACGTCCGGGTCAACTGCCAACCATTTGCCGATGACCACCTTTTGCTGGTTGCCACCTGAAAGCGTACTAACAGCATGATCACGGCTTGCTGTTTTGATAGAAAGTCGCTCGATTTGGGCATCTGTCACTGCGCGCGCCTTGGCGGCGTTGACGAAGCCCGCACTTGAAAGGTTATCCAGCTCAGCAAGTGTTACGTTGTCGCTCACCGAATGGGATGCGATGATGCCCTGCGTCGCGCGGGCTTCGGGCACAAGGGCCACACCCGCCGCGATGGCGTCACCGGGTCGGCGGAAGTTAACAACGCGGTCGTTGACGAGAATTTCGCCAGAAGACACTCGTTCAATCCCAGCGATGAGTTTCGCGAGCGACGTGCGGCCCGACCCAAGTAAGCCAGCCAACCCGACGACCTCGCCTTTGTGGATCATAAGCGAAATATTATTTGGTTTGTTGCGCCCAGACACGTTTCGCAACTCCAGCCCGATATCGCCGCGGATGGTTTCACTTCGCACCACATCAGCAAGGCCGAGGGACCGCTTGCCGACGATATGTTCGATCATCGTATCTATTGGCAGGTCGTCAATATCTGCTGTGATAACATGTTTACCATCGCGCAGTATCGTAGCTCGATCAGCAATGCGGGCGATTTCGTCCATACGGTGGCTTACGTATATGATCGCGACGCCCTCCTTCTTTAGTTTGCGCAGAAAGGTAAACAGCCGATCAACATCAGAGACCGCCAAGGCAGTGGATGGTTCATCAAGTACAAGAATACGGGCGTTTTGGGAAATGGCCTTCACGATTTCCGTCAGTTGTTTTTTCCCCGCACCAAGATCACCAACGATTGCACTCGGATCGACATCGACTTCAAGCATTGCAAAGAGTTTGGCGGCGTCCCGCTCTGCCTCACTATCGTCAATTAACCCACCCGACATCGCCTCACGTGTCAAATAGACGTTCTGAGCAACAGTCAACGTCGGGATCAGACTCATCTCTTGATAATTCATCGCGATACCAGCGGCACGTGACGCCTCGGGTGAGTGAGTGGTGAGCGGCACGCCCGCCACTTCGATTTCACCGGCTGAAGGCACATGCACGCCGTTGAGCACCTTCAAGATCGTTGACTTTCCGGCGCCGTTGCCTCCCAAAAGCGCGTGGATTTCGCCAGCGAATACTTCAAAGTCGACGTTATCCAAGGCTTTGACACCGCCAAAGTTTTTGGAAATGCCCTTCATGCGGACCGCAACAGTTGACACTATACGTTCTCCCAAACTCCAGTCTTACCTGACCGGATCAAGGCCTCGGCCACCTGTTCAGTTAACAGCGCCTCTTCAAAGTTTGGCGATGGCTGCGTGCCATCCATAATTGCTTTGCAGAAATCGTAACATTCGATGATCTTGGTCTCACTGTAACCTATTCCCAGCGCAGGGATTGGCCAAAGGCCTTCACCATACGGGTGGGCAGGCCCGGTATAGATAGTACGGAAGCCGCGTGCATCACCCGGATCATCTGCGAACATGACCTGTAGTTCATCTCGGCGCTCGTAGTTAAACAAAATCGAGCCTTTCGTACCGTGAATTTCCAGCGTGATGAAGTTGTTGCGACCCCACGCGTTACGACTGGCCTCTATACTGCCAACAGCGCCTGATTTGAAGCGCACCATCGATACAACTTCATCATCGACATCTACTTCGCCTCGCTCAGCATCTGAAGATTTTTCGGATGCCCCCAGTTTGTCGACACCGCCTTGATGTATGGGACGGGTTTTGACATAGGTCGAAGTAATCGCTTGCACGTTGTCGATGGGACCAACAAGATGGTGAGCCAAATCAATAACATGGGTGCCGATATCTCCAATAGCGCCGGACCCTGCGATTTTTTTCTGAAAGCGCCAGGATAGTGGACCATCGGGATCTGCGGACCAATCTTGCAGATAAGTGCCGCGGAAGTTGATCACGTCGCCAATTTTTCCTTCATCAATGAATTTCTTGGCAAGAGCAACGGCGGGTGTACGGCGATAGTTGAAGGCGACCATTGTAGTGCCGTTTGAGGCCCGCGCGGCTTCTGCCATTGCGATAGACTCTTCAAGCGTACTGGCAAGCGGCTTTTCGCAAATTACGTGCTTGCCTGCTTTTAACGCTTCGATCGCGATTTCAGCGTGAGCGTCGTTCGGGGTGCAGATGTCGACGATGTCGATGTCTGGACGGTTGATGGTCTCTTTCCAGTCAGTTGATGCTTCGTCGAATCCCAACCGCTCGCGCGCCTCTTGAGCCGCCCCGTCTGTTAGATCGACTACTACTTTGCGGTGTGGGATTGCGGGGGCTGGCCAAAAAAACATCGGCATCGATGCATAGGCCATGGCGTGAGCCTTACCCATAAAGCCGCCACCAATTAGTGCTACGTTCAGTGTCTTAGTCATCGGAATTTTCCGTAAATAAAAGTGTAACATGGCCCTACGGCAGGAAAGCTACCGTAGGGCCGCTTTCTAGTCAGCTAGTCCATACTGTCTAGGATATTTTGCGTTGGAGCGGCGCGGTAAACCGTCTCCCAAGCCTCAAGCAAATTGTCTTTGCTCACCGGAAGTGCCGGAAGCGCGACAAACGCAGGAGCTTCTTTGCCCAACAGACCGTATCCAGCAAGCATCGCTTCAGCTACACCTTGGTCAAAGGGACGTTGTGCACCCAGACCCTTAATGAATCCGCCCTGCGCCATGTTGATCGCAACATTTTCACCAAGGTCAATGGTTGTGATAACCAGATCGTTACGACCAGCAACACGAGCCGCCGAGATAACACCTTCAGCCGGAACATCCCAAACTGCCCAAATGCCGTCGAGGTCAGAGTGCGAAATCAACATAGCAGAAGCCGCCTTATCTGCGTCGCCAGAGAAATCCGGTCCGCCGATACCTTGCTCTGCTACAATCTCAATGTTCGGGTAGTCCTCAGTGATTGTGGCTTTGAAAGCGTCATAGCGTTGACGTGTCACAAAGAAATCGGCGGCATGGAAAACCAGACCGATCTGACCACCATCTTCACCCAACGCTTCTGCCATTAGGTGAGCTGCAGCAACACCGTTGCCATAGTTGTCAGCTGAAACCACAGAAACGTAATCCACACCAGCTGTCATGCCCGGAGGAGTGTTTTCCATGAATACGATTTTCACACCAGCCGCCGCAGCCGCCATATAGGCAGCAGCTGTTGCTGATGGGTCTGTTGGGACAGAAACGATGATGTCGGGCTTCCGGGCCATTATTGTTTCAATATCTGCGACCTGCTTTTCAGGTTTGAAACCAGCGTCAGTAACAGCGATGACTTCGATTCCCAATTCACCGAACTGGAACTTGAGGCCTTCGATTTGCGCACGTGACCAGTCATTGCCGCCATAGTGCATCACGATGGCTGCTGTCGCATTCATAGCCTTGATCTGATCGATTTCTGCAGCGCTCAGGTTCAGGTCGGCTGCAGGGCTCGGCTCTTCTCCGTTGGGGCCTTTGGAAAGGACTGTTTCCTGCAGTGCAGCCAAAGCAGCGGATGGATCTGCTACAACTGGTGCAGCGGATATCGCCAGCGCCAGCGCGACGGCGGATCCCAAAATATTTCTACGTGTAATCATAACTCTTCCTCCCAGAAGGTTGGGGCGAACCCCAGTTGGTTTTAGCCAATTAGGCTCGGTTTAGATAGTCAATGCTGGCACGCGCCCCCGCGGCGGGGTCGTCCCAGACATCTAGTTCAGTGCAGACCCAGCCAGCGAAATTCGTTTCGCGCATAGCAGCAATGATCTCGTCGGTCGGCACATCACCGCGATCAAGCGGTGTGAATGCAAAGGGCTCTTTCTGAAGCCCCTTCAGGTGAACATAGGAAATACGGTCAGCGTGTTCGCGGATCATTTGTGCCGGATCACCGCCAGCCGCAGCAAGATGTGCTGTGTCAGGGCAAAAATCAATTGCAGTCAGACCGAAGATCCGACGCACCTCTTCTGGGCCCTCAACAATCGTAGACAGATGCGGGTGGTAATGCGCGGTAAGATTGCGATCCTCAGCCAATGACTTTACGCGATCAAGAGCTGCCCCCAATTTGTCATAGTCAGTATCGCGAACACCATCAAAACGCTTAGCGCCTCCACCGACGACCAAATGCGGGGCATCTAGTTCTGCGGCGCGATCAGCGGCGCGTGTAATGCGTGCCAGTTCCTCCGGCAAGATGTCGTCAAAAATAAAATTAGCACCGGAATAAGCTGCAACCAATGACAGACCGTTATTTTTGAGCATGGCGCGAAAATCGGTGACACCATAATCCAGCAGATTGCCGTCAAACAATTCAACACCAGTATATCCAGCGGCGGCGATTTCTGCGCAGGCCCGATCCATATCTCCAAATGTACGATAACTGAGTTGCGCGATTGAAGTCACGCCCTCTGCATTCCCGCCGAGATTACCCCAGCAATTTGCTTGATACGCCAGCTTCCAGTCACTCATGTCCCACTCCTCCATCCAATAAAAAACTTCGCTTGTTTATACAGCCTAGGCTACGCTCACGCTTTAGTCAATATTTATTATGCACAAGTTGGCATTCTTTTGCTTTTTTAAGACTTTGAATAAAGTCATTATTATTGCTCACTAAATACGCAAGCTTTAAAATATAATCGACAGTCCAAAAACCAGCAAAAAACCTACTTTCAACCAATATACCTGCTCGTTTTGCCATCAGATGGCCTTTTAGCGCCTTTTTTCTAACTATTAGGCGCAACTATAGTGTGAGGTTTCACAGGATTTATTAATGTTTGCCCCTCTCCTAAGATTATAAGCCAAACACATCACACCGAAGCGAATACTATTACGAGCCAGTCCCAAGTAACGGGCTTGACCCATGCCATAATTTCACTTCAGCACCCCGAACACTCGCTCGACTGTGCATCGAGTGCCTGAGTTGAGTTGGTTTTTCTTCTTTTGTTCGTGCGTCAAAGGCGTGTTACGATGAGCACGATCCACCACGTTATTGTTAACGTAGTGAACTTCAAGCCAATCATCGTGTTTTTTACTTTTATAGGCGCTATTAGCATAAACCTCTGATTCTTTACCGCTAAGAAAATCGGTGAAATGATTGGAATCATGCACATGGCCCGCAGTGAATGCTGTCGCCTTAATAAAACCATCTTTACCTACATTAGCGTGGGCTTTAAAATCATAGGTACTCTTGCGCTTGCCATCAGACCCTTGCTTTACGTTCCAACTCGCTTCGGGGTCTTGAGTGTTATTAACGTCTTTGTTTGGGCGGTTGCGCTGGGCTTGAATGACACTAGCATCAATAATGCTGATTTCGCCAGCACGAATGTAAAGCCCTTGAATGCTCAATTGACGGTTGATTTCCGCTAACAAAGAAGCCATCAAACCCTGCCTTTCCAACAATCGACGTAAGCGCCAAATGGAGCTTTGATCGGGCACACTATCGGTGAGGCTCAAGCCCACGAAACGGCGGAACAATAGATCTCTAACAAGCAGCCTTTCTAATTTAGGATCACTCAAGCTGTACCAGCTCTGCAGTAATAACGCCCTGAACATAAACACAGGGGCCATGCACTGTTGCCACGACGTTTAGCATGGATGACACCAAGAAGGTGCTCGATGGCTTCCCAATCCATCAGCTCATTAATACCATCTATTTCAGTCAGCGCTTCATGTTCAGAAATAAGGCTGTCGGCTAATCTCAGTTGCTTAAGGTATTCCCACGCCATGAAGAGATCCTAAGTCGTTATTTTTTATAGCCTATTTTTACTCCAAACCAGCGATCCTTTGTACCAAAAAGACTTTAAATTGGTGTATTATTAGCTGTTGATGATATCGCAATGTGTCTTTGTATCTTTGTGCAAAGGTCTCGGTGTATCATTAACTTTTGATGATATCGCAGTGTGTCTTTGTGTCTTTGTGCAAAGGTCTCTTTTTTATACAAAAGAATGAATTTGCCCTGCAAATATGAGCAGACTATTTTTGTGATTATTCACCAGGGAGAGGCCAATTTTAGTGCACACAGACAAATTAGCACCGAATCACCAAAGGGGAAAAGGACGGCCGCGCAACAGCGAAGCGGCTACAGCAAGCCTTGTTGCCGTGCTGAACCATGTGCGTTTGGGCCAACCGACGACCCGTCAGGATTTAGAGCGCGTCAGCGAATATGGGCGCGCTATTATCGCCGACAGGCTTGCGATCCTTACAGAACTAGGCTTGGTTAATGAAAGTGGAACAGGCGTAGCCACAGGCGGTCGGGCGCCGCGCCTCGTCCAATTCACCAACGATCGGGCGCGACTTGCTGTTGTAACGCTCGATCAATCTGCCATCGGAGTCGGCCTTGCCGACATCAGCGGTAAACTGTTGACGGAACATCACGAAGCAGCAAACATGATAGATCAGACCAAGACTGTGGACCGTATCCACGCCTTGATTAATTGGCTGATGACGCGGCAGTCCGAAACTCCCGATTTGTGGGGGATTTCCATTTCCGTCCCCGGCGCGGTTCTCACCAAACACAACGCCGCGTTTTTGCTCGAAACCCCCAACTTTCTTCCTAATTGGAACAAGAGCGGTCTTGTCGAAGCACTAATGCGGCGGTTTGATGCCCCCGTCTGGATGAATTCTAACGTTCAGGCTATGACGATGGGGGAATTACATGGGGGCGCTGGGATAGACCAACAAGCCATGCTGTTTGTCAAAGTCGGACAGCGAATTGGCGCTGGTCTGGTCAGCAATGGCCAACCCTACCACGGTGCCTCTGGTGCCGCTGGTCTGATTGGGCAATTGCCAGTGACATCTGGCGACACCACTGGATCACTCGATGCCATGGCTGGGGCGAACATGATCAAGGCTCGGGGCGTCGAGGCCGCACAATCGGGGAAAAGCGCTTACCTGGCGGAAATACTTGTGCGTAAAGCCGAAATTACGGCGATTGAGGTTTGTCAGGCGGCACAGATGGGCGACCCCGTGAGCACAGAAATCGTGGCGCAAAGCGGTCGACTCATTGGCGGTGTCGTAGCAACCCTTGCCAATATGCTGAACCCACAACTCATTGTCATCGCCGGGTCGATTGCTCAGACGAATGACATCTTGCTCGCAAGCGTACGTGAAGCCGTTTATGGTGCATCGCATCCGCTTGTCACACGAGATCTTCGCATCCTGCGATCGCAAATGGGCAATTCCGCTGCCCTTTTGGGTGCGGCCGGCATCGCTGTTTCGACGCTCTTTGATCCGATGTTCTTGAAAGGCTGGATATTGTTGGGATCTCCAACCCGACATCCAGACTTTTTATATGGTTTACAAACTTTAAGCTCTATTACGCAGCAATCTGACGACGGGCCCCAGGCCCCTCCAGGCAGTTGAGGGAGATTGATATGACAATATTTGGACTTGGACCACACGGTGAAAGTGCTTCTCCGCCAGAGCGGATGACTCTTTTGCCACAGGACATAACTGCGGCACGTGCAAAAAAGTTACGCGTCGCCATCATCATGCACACCCTAGAAAGCGACTGGGCCAGGCTTCTTGTACAAGGGATGGTTGGGACATTGGGTGAATGCGGTGCGATCGTCATTGACGTGGTGGATTGCAACTTTTCATCCACGGCACAAATCAATGCATTGGACCGTTTGAGGAGGGAATCTCCTGACGCCATTATTTCGCTTCCCGTCAACAATACGACCGTCACAGAGGCCCACCGTGCGATCTCAGAAGCGGGTATAAAACTCGTTTTGATTGACAATGTCCCCACTGGGATGCTTCCGGGCAAAGACTATATCTCGCTTGTTTCGGCTGACAACTTTGGCTTGGGCAAAATTGCAGCCGAACTTCTGTCTGCCCACTTACCGCAAGGCGCTGCTGCCGGGGTGCTCGCATATGATGCAGATTTCTTTGCCGCGAATGAACGTGAAATCGCTTTTAATCGTTGGATGGAGGTCAACCGCCCTGACGTCACGGTGAAAACAGCAACGTTTTCAACCATTGACGGCGCCGGACACGAAGCTGCCCAGCTCATGGATGATCACTCAGAAATTGCTGGACTGTTCGTAGTCTGGGATAGCCCCTGCATTGACGTCGTCAGGGCGGTTTCAAAACGGAACCCGATTCCTCCCATTACAACGGTGGATCTTGGGCAGGAGGTGACAGAAATTCTTGCAAAAGGGGGGCCTGTGGTTGGGGTTGCAGGCCAGTCTCCATTTCAGCAGGGGGAGGCCGTCGCCCAGACTACAATCACGACATTACTTGATCGCCCCTGCCCGGATTGGCTTGCCCTGCCTGGCTTAATCGTATCTCGATCAAATGTCATTGACAGTTATCAGACCATCTGGCGCAAGCCTGTGTCTCGTGAATTTTTGATCGGGCTCGACCTTTTACAATCAAAATGAGTTTAGTGGTTGTTGCCCCAGAATCTGCGCTGGAGCCGAATGTGATGAGTTTGCGAAGAGCAAAGCTCAGAGGTTTCTGACCGCTCATGACCAGATCAACCTAATTTTCCTCCCTCGTGAACTTGTTCCTCAAGAATACAGTTTAGGAGACCTTTCAATAATTATTGATGAAAGAGCAATAGAGTAAATCAAATTGCTGTTGGCCAATTGGCTTTTTACATTCAAATCATACGTTTCAACCGAATCTCACAACAACGCTGTCGGCGCCCTCAAAAACATGGCGCGGTTCTCCTTTTGGGAAATGCGCCGACAGGAAAATCAACCATAGGAGCTATTTTATCTACGATTGCAGCGGAGGGTCCTGACCACACCGTATTAAAACTGACAAGCCCAAAGGAATTTGAAGAGCACTGGAATACTCATGACCGAAGCCAGTTCTTTGGATTGATGATGCTTTTGGCTCTAATACAACACGGGCCGATTACGTGAACGACAGATATAGGGGTAAAATAACAATAAATGGAACGGTCCAATTAGGTGCACAAAGAAACTCAACTTTTTTTACCGGCTCATCAACCGACCAATTAAATCAAATCCAGGACTCAACAAAAAAGGCTGAAGAAGTTTCTGACGACGTACAGCTGGCAATCTCTAATCTCAGCAATTTAGATTTCCCGTTAGATAAATTTAACAACATCAATAAACAATTGGCTGAAGTAGGCGCTAGTTTAGAATCCTCCAATGGGTCCATCTCAGGGTCAGCTAACAAAGTTAATGCGATAGCTGAGTCTTTATCTGTCGTATCCGAAATCACAGAGAAAATATCCCTATTCAAATTGAAAGTTGACGAATTAAATAAAGCTGAGGCAAAGTACAACCTTGTCTCTTATACCGTGGCCAGTTTTACTTGACCACTTGTATCTCTTGGTGACGAATGATTAGCTCTCTTCATCACCTGGAGTTAGTGAGAATGTTTGACCACATAATGTTTAACATTGCACTGTAGATTATTCCCTAACTCCATTTTCTTCAATACTGGATGGTATCCTAGCACTCAGCGTTAGTCTGATGATGCTGTATGCACAAGTGGAGTCGGTTGATATGTTAATAAACGTTGGAATTGATGTTGGTAAAGAATCACTAGACCTTTGTGTTTTGCTTGATAAGACAACTGGCAAGATGAAATCAAAAAAATTCAAGAATAAAAAAGAAGGTTTTGATAGCGCCTTCGAATGGATTACAAAAACAACCTGTAATGCACCAGGGAAAAACGTTAATCACAATGGAGGCGACTGGCGTATACCATGAGGGAGTAGCTTATTACCTATACGCCCAAGGCTTTCAAATATTTCTTTCAAATCCTGGAAAGGCCAAAAAGTTTGCACAATCGTTAGGGTTTGTTCACAAAACAGACAAGTCAGACGCAGCGATGCTTGCAAAATACGGTTCAATACAGCTTGATAATATAGCTTTTTGGATACCTGAAGATGATGACGTTCGTGTTATTAAAACGCTGATTCGTCGACTTAACGCTTTAGAAAAAGATAAGCTGAGAGAAAGCAACCGTCTTGAAGCAAGTACTATAAGCGATGCAGCAGAGCGGGTTATTCAATCCACAGTATACTTAATATCAGTTCTGGACGGCGAGATAACGGAGATTCAACACGAAATTGATAGACTCATATCCTGTAACCCAGGAATGAATAAAAATCGTGAGTTGTTGCTTAGCGTGATCGGCATAGGAAAAGTCATGGCGAGGGAGTTGGTATATCTCTTTTCGGCAAAGAAGTTTACGTCCGCAAAGCAAGTGGCAGCCTACGTGGGATTAATTCCTCGACTCAACGAATCAGGAGTATTTAAAGGCCGTAGCTCTTTGAGTAAGTCAGGCCCTTCTAGGATACGCTCTAAGATCTTTTTAGCCGCCGTATGTGCTGGTACTCATAATCCTGATATAAAAGCACAAAAGATCAGGCTCACCCACGCTGGAAAAACAAAGATGCAAGCATTGGGAGTTGCCATGAGGAAGCTAATTCAGATTTGTTACGGCGTGATTAAAAACCAAACAAGATATCAACCTCAAATCGTATTAATTTAATATTGAACACGATCAGGAGAGATGGTATCTACAGGTCTAAGCAGCCTTGGCTGGCGCTCCCTTAGACAGAATGCACTACGAGCACCTTGGACTTTTAGGTAGGGGTGTATCTTTGGTTTTTTTAGTCCTTTTAGCTTTATTAGGCCCCAGCAGTTCTAAAATAACTAAAAAGACTAAAAATACCAATATTAGATAGGGCTAGGCCTCTGTATAGTCCTCGAGTTCTAGTTCGTCATCGAAAACGCCACCACCCTCTTTATCTATACCCTTAATATCCCCCGGTAGTCTACCTGTGGTCAGCATAGCCACCAAGTTTTCCGCTGGGTTAATCAACTTTTGATAACGTAGTTCGTTTTTATCTGCCTTTCTTTTTGTCCATCTATGCCCAGCTGCGTAGTCATTACCAGCCCATTTAGCCATCGCTCCCTTTATTAGGTTACGGGAATAAGTGGTCTGCTCCCCTACAATGGTACAAAGGGCCTTGGAATTTAATGCTCCGGCTTCTAACGCTAAAAGGATCGCGTCCACTAAAGGCTTAGCCTCTGCAATGTCATTACACTGCTTAGTTTCCTTGTCAGCTGCTTTGGCGTCTCTATCGTCTAGGCGTTTAACTGAGTTCAAAAGCGCTTCATAGTCGCCACCCTCGATCTTTGTATACTCATACCTCACCTTTTGGGCTACGTTGCCTCTACTCTTGTTGTTCTCAAATACGGCCCCACATTGGCCGTTAGAATTGAGGGGGATTGTGTCAATGATATAAGCACAATCACAATCATCTACGATGTCCGAGGTTCCGCCATATACCCCCTTCCCATTACTGTCCTTGTTCTTGTTGGTGTGGGCTAGGGCTATTAGAGTACCACCAGCTTGGGTAAAACCACGGACTATGTTGCCGAAGTTGCTGGCTTTGGTCTTGTCCATTAGTGCCGTGAATTTTTTCAAAGTATCAAGCACAATAATTTTTCCTCTTGCTGCTTTTTCTTTTATTAAGCCCTCTATTAGTGGAAGGATTGCATCTGGCTTGAAGTCGTTTTGATAGGGTATTAATACCTGTATGCCTATTAGCTCGAGAAGTGCCAGCTTTGTTGTCTGTCCGTTAAAAGTGTCATCGGCGTTAACATAAAAAACATCATCCCCCTTAATTACCCCACCCCTAACGCTTTTCATAAGCCCATGCAGAACAATCAAGGTTTTGCCACTGTTTGGTGGGGCAAATATAGTAGTCCACTGCCCTAGTATGGCGATGTCTTTAATGACAAATTTATCTTCTAGCATTTGGGATTTCATAGTCCCAGACAAGCCATTAGCGGTGAAGGCTTTCAACTGCTCCTGAGCGCTTAGTTTAGGTTCTGAGTTATCCACTTGGGTTATGCCTCCATCTTTAGGTGGTGCGCTTCTAGGGACCTGCATGCCTGCCTCGAAACCGCTGGCAAGTGTCTTCCCTAATTCACCAGAACTTAGCCCACAGCTTAAAGCAGCTTGTTCAAGGGCAGTGTATGCCTCGGTTTCGTTTACTTCACCACCGGCTACTAATTGCGATATGCTAAAGGTTGCCTTATTAAGCCTTTCGTTCCTGCCTCCCTCTGGGGCTATGGCAAGTACGCTGCACTCTCCTTCTAATGCAGCCTTACCATAGCTAGAGGTGCTGTTAGATAAGTTTATAGGGGCATTATAATCTAGCCCCGTATTGACGCGCTTACCCTTGGCTAAGCCCTTACCTTTAATAATTTCCTGCATTGTTGCCAGCTCTTCAGAGAAGGCCTCTAATGGGGCAAAAAAAGGGCCTATTCGGTTACTTTTGCTGGCGTAATACTCACCTTTATTGGGAAGATAAAAGATCTGATTAAGGCGCTCGCTACTCCTGTCTGGGGTTATACAGGCACCTTTTAGCTTATCGTTAAGTATCTCTTGGCAAGACAACCACTGCGTGGGGGTTAACGGTTTATCTAAGGGTATAAGCACCCTAGATTTCTGCTTATATTCAGCAGCCGATTTTGTCGTGTAAATTTCATAACGGCACTTCGTAGTAATGCACTCAATTACATCAGCAATCCCGCTTATTGGTTCTGGGTCTTCATCAAGATCAACCAACAGCGTCCAGTACTCACCTGCCACCTCTTGCTTCTTGGTGTCCCTAGACAGGAGAGAGCTAGGAATAATCCATTGTGCCTGATCCTTTTCAACGTCCTGTGGGTTGTCCACTAGAGCCGTTATGTCATCCCACACCACTGTGTTTAGGGGCTTATTACGTTCTGTGTGGTTCCTACCTATACCGCTACAGAGTTTGAGTTTGATGTTGCTCATACAAATCTCCCCCACTTATATTGTTTAGGTGATAATTCTTTCAAGGCGATATGACACACGCTGTGAGCGTCCTTTGAACTTTTGGAATAGCTATACATAGACAAGACTCCTTTAAAATTAGGAACCCGACTACAGCCGTTAGAAGTGGTATAATGAACTTTGTTAGGTCTACCAACCAACAAGATCAGCCCGCTTCTATTTAGCCGTAGCAGCGGGTTTTTTATTTGTTGGTTGGGTATTCGCCAGTGTGGGAAAATGTGCGATCATCGAGCCATTGATCTAAGTCCGAAATACGGTACATGACTCGACCGCCGACCTTGATGAAGGGTATTTTTTGAGCACCAGTAGTGCGCCAGTACTGTAATGTTGCAGCTGCGATACCGATGTGATTTGCTGCGGCTGAATTGTTTGCTAGCTGTTTCATTGAGAAACCCTCTATATAATTGACGTTATGATTCAACGTTAATTATATTAAGTGCCTAGCTACCATGACGACAGACGGTATGTCGGGTGCTAACTACATTATTCGGGCGATAACTTACTTACCGAATATGTTTTTGAGTTGGTTACGGAAGGTCTTTTCATCCATAGTGAAGGAATCAGGTGCCCGTTTCTGAAGCTCGCTTAATAGTTTCATCGTGTTTGTGGAGTTCGTTTTAGACATTAGTTCCGCAACAAATTCATCTGTAGATTGACTCTTTGATGAGAGGTGATCAGTAATGACCATCCTTATAAGCCCCTCGACCATTCCCCAAACAGTATTGCTCTTTCTTGGGCATTCCTGCCTCTTAATTCTTAAAGTGGGTTCTTCGCCAGATGGATTGTGCTCAGATTTCCATTGTTGATAACATTCCTCAAAGTCTGGGAGCTCATCACCCATCCAGCCAAAAGAGACCCATTCCCGTGACTCGGAAAAATCATATAAGACGTCTAAATCTCCAACGTCTTGGGTAGGGTCATTAAATGCTAAGGCGTAGTGATCATTTGCTAGTATAGTTTTTGCTCGATCTTTAGATTCGTCATTGGCTTTACCAAAACGTCCAAACTCATCAAAAAAATATGACTTATAATTTGGATCCTCAATTGCGCATACCACCTTTTTAATAGCAACTGGATTCACCTCATTTATGCATTCAAGATGCACCTCAGGGTTCCTAATATCACCCTTAGTCTGCTTCATAGATCGAGTCCCAAAAACCACATCAAACATACTAATAAAATTACTCACTTTGCCACCTCAATACTCACTACGCTATCCTTTTTAAGGCCACCAGCCTCAAACATTGCGCCTGCAGCCTTCTCCATAGACTCTCGCACTGGGTCCATCGCTAACCTTGCATAGATGGCCGTTGTGTTGACGTTCTTATGATTGAGACTCTTACCTATAACAGACAAGCTCGCACCTGTATTGGCCTGCCATGAGCCCATAGAGCGCCTTAAATCATGGAGCCATGTGCCTCGCAGATCATCTATACCTGCCCTGCTTAATATCCGTTTCCATGCTTTGTCTGGATTGGTTAGATGGCCTGTTGCTCCGTGACTCGGGAATACCCATTGACCATCGCCGCATTCGGCTTTTCTATCTTTGAGCAGGTCGTGCATGGCAGAAATTAATGGAACTCTCTGGGATTCACCATTCTTCGTTTCTGGTATAAACCATTCGCCACGCTCAAGGTTAACTTGATCCCAACGCATGCTCAACACGTTCTCTCTTCTCGCTCCAGTTAATAAACTGGCTAATATATAGTCCCTAGCAACTGTATTAGTTTCTTCAGCAAGCGCCTCGAAGAACTTAGGCAGTTCATCACCTTCCAAAAAACGATCTCTAGATTTGCTCTTGTACTCTTTAATACGCGAGCACGGGTTATCGCCATCCCAACCCCAATCAATGGCTAGATTAAAGACCTTTCTTAGTAGCCTTAGGATTTGGTTAGATGCGCCTTTGCCACCAATTTTTTTAACCTTACGCCGATTTGCCTTGTCTATTCCTTCGATCATCCTTTGATTATCGGCAATATAGACCAACAGCTTTTGCACATGCTGTTTTTTGATGGCGCTTAGCTTTTTATTCTGCCAATGAACTAGGTGAACATTGTAGCGCTGCTCGTCAATTTCCCAAGACTTTTTATGGGGCTTTGCATACTCGACGATGTAGCGCTTAAACACTTCACCCAAGGTGGATTCTTGTCTCAGACTACGCTTTTGTTCGGCAGGGTTTTGACCAACAGCGATAGAGCCATTGTGTTGGGCAACCATTTGCCTAGCCTGAATAATGCTCATAGCAGGATACCGGCCAAGTGTTATCCGCTCGGCAACGCCGTCGATCTTCCTATAAAGAACAAAGGCTTTGGTTCCCACATGAGATACACGCAGAGTTAGGTGGTTGGTGGTGGTGTCGAAGTAGTCCACCCTTTTACCTACAGGTGGTAGAGGGAGCTTATCTAGCACCTTCTTAGTAAAACTGATCTTATTAGCCATTGTGGTTTCATCCTCGCATCAATCCTCTCGCCAATCTGGTCTACCCATGGTCTACCTGATAATCAATATTTCTCAATACTTCTAAATAATCGTCAATGTCTAATATAGCCACTATAGCTAGGTTTTACAAGGCCATCAATCAATGTCATACTTACTCAATACCACAGACAGCAGGACTCATAATCCTTTGGTCGTCAGTTCAAATCTGACCAGGCCCACCATATGCGAAGGGTTAGTAGGTTTGCGCCTACTAACCCTTTTTTATGGGGCTACCCTAGTACTGCTTCTATTAT